>ERZ773008.103-NODE-103-length-56800-cov-3.747009_pt1 | contig 56800 bp, 47 predicted proteins | sample MGYA00580664_ERZ773008 | MGnify/ENA primary metagenome ERZ773008 (study PRJEB29015, sample SAMEA2738016) | human oral metagenome | biome: human oral; feature: human-associated habitat; material: dental | place: China | collected 2048 ...
GGCACCAATCTCATTTCCCATACCAAGTTTGTGCCGCCTCCGCCCCCACCTCCGCCACCGCCACCGCCCCGCAAAGAGGTTGATAACGCCGTGCGCCAGCCAAACTTGCATGCAGGAAAGTCCGATGCGCCCCCGCCAGAGCGCTACGTGCAGCACGAAGTGCAAAAAAACGAAAACCTGACTGAAATCGCCCACCGCTACCAAACCTCCACCCCCATGCTGGAGGCAGCCAATCCGCAGCTGAACAATCCTGATGCGCTGGAAATAGGGCAAAAACTGAATGTGCCTATCGGCGCCAATTACGGAACCGAACCCACGCGCGATGTGCTGGAACCCGGGCAGACGCTGACCGACATGGCGCGCGAACACCCAAACGTGAGCGCACGAGACATCGCCCGCGCCAACCGCTCCAGCGTGCCCAACAGCAACCGCGTGCAGGCTGGCCAAGAACTATGGGTGCCCGCGCAGAAAGATGCTTCACCGCTGGAGCAGAAAGTGCAGGCCACCGACCAGGCCCAGGCTTCGCTGGACCATGCCCAGCAGCGCTATGACTCGCTGCCGCCTGATGCCCACCCTGCTGTCCGTGAAGACGCACACCGCAGCGTGCAAACGGCGCAAGGCAATCTGAACCAGGCTGTGCGCGAAGAGCTGGACCTGCGCGCCAAAGACGCCACCCCGCCAGAAGGCGCCTGGAGCAATGATGAAGAACGCTACGCCGCTGCTGGCGCACAGCTGAAGGAACGCTATCAGGCTGACGCAGGCGCCACCAAGCAGCTGGACACGGCTTTGCAAACCCTGGCAAATGAACGCTATCGCGCCAGCCCCGCAGGCCGGGCGGAAGAAATCGTCACTCAGGCCACGGCGGCAGGCAAGTCGCCAGAGCAGCAAATGCAGGAGCTGTCCAAACGCTTGGCAGATGCACCGCCCGAAGTCAAGTCAGCCGTGGCAGCCAGCCCGAAGGGCCAGCAAATGTTGCAGGACGCAGCCAACTGGGCGACAGAACCGCTGGCAGGCGGTGATGCCCAGCAGGCTGAACGCGACCACGGCACCCCTTTGGCCGCAGGCATCCAAAGCGCAGAGCGCCTGGAGCAAGTCACAAGAGGCCTGCCGCCTGACATGGCCGCGCAGCTCACGGGCAAGGCCATGCCCACGATCGAAGCCTTCAGTGGCAGCTTCAAGGAACATTACCCCACGCTGAACTCGCCTTTCACAGACGATGGCTTCCAGAACCTGATGAAGGCAATGGACCGCGGTATCGATACCCCGCAGGGCCAGATCAACATGCAAAAACTGGCTGCGCAGGACGTATGGGACCGCACGGCCATGCATCAGCACATTGCGGAAGGAGGCCGCCCCGCCTACGCGCTTGAATGGGCCAAGCAGCAAGGCGTGGATATTGACGCCGTAAAGCAGGACATCCGTTCTGCCATGAAAACGTATGCCAGCAGCATTGACCAGACAGGCAAGGCATACGCCGAACACATGAGCGAGCTGGGCTGGCTGGTGGCCAATCATGGCGGCGCCATGACGCCTGAGCAGCTTGAGCAGGCCATTGCCCAATACGCCAAAGAAAAAGGCCCTGAATGGGAAGCCAAGGGCAATGAGCTGAAAGCCCGCTTGGTTGCGCATGGCGAAAAACTGGCAGGACAGATCGCCGATCTGGATCCGGAAGGCGGCGGCGCGGAAATCGCCAAGGAAATCCTCAGCAATCCTTCGGCGCAGCTGGCGTTCAGCTCCGCCGTGCAGTCAAACCCGGAACTTCTGGCTGGCGCGCAGGGCGAGAAAGTCGCCAACTTCTTCTCCAATCCGGGCGTGCAGGCCAAGCTGGGCGATCAGGGGCGCAAGCTGGTTAATGAACTGGCCTCGGCCTATGCCAAGGGCGTCGTTTTGGACAAGATTGGCAAGCTGGACCCCAGCGATGCCGCCAGCGTGGCCAGCGCCAAACAAGCGCTGACCGGTCTGAAAGACTCACGCTTTGCCAAACTGCTGGGGCTTTCGCCCTCGCAGATGGACGAAGTCGTCTCGGCGCTGGAAAACACCATTCCCAAGGCAGGCGAATCGGCTGATGACATCGCAAAGCGCACGAGCGCGCTGGATACCAAGCTCAACGGCATCAAGGGGCTGAATGGTTCCACGGCAGCCGGGCGGCTGATACGCGGGCTGGGCATAGCGCTTTCTGGCGTGAGCTTCCTGGCTTCCACAGGTAAGGCCATCAATGACCCCACCGTCAAAAATGGCCTGCAAGCCATCGTGGGCGCTGCTGGTCTGGGCCAGCGCGGCAGTGAGCTTCTGGTGGCCATAGGCAAGGTGGATGCCGACTCCGCTTTGGGTAAGCTGGGTGGCAAAACTGCAGGCAAGGTGGTGGGTGCTTTAGGCGCCGCCCTTGACGCCTGGAGCATGGGCGAATCGTTTGCCTCTGGCGATATTCCTTCCGGCGTGCTGTACGGCACTAGCGCCGCAGGCGGCCTGATGGCCACTTTTGGCGCAGGCAGCATGGCCGGCCCCATCGGCATCGGACTGGTGGTGGTCTCCGTGATTGGCCTTGGCATATGGAACTCCGTGAAGGAAGCCAACAAGCACGAACCCGGCAGTGACGGCGGCGCATCTTTGCGGTTCCTGCAAAACGCAGGCATTTCCGAAGCAGCGGCCCAGGAACTGGTCAATCAGAACGGAAAGGGACACAGCCCGGTGCCGCTGCTGCTGCGTTATGCCGAACACAAGGGCTTGGACATGCAAAAACCGGAAGACCAGAAAAAGTTCGTTGACTGGCTCAACCACATGCCTCATGACAAGCTGGTCAATTTGCGTGACCGCCTGCACCAAACGCTTGACTACAACGACGGAAACATGGAGAAATTCCCGGCGGCCAAGGAGGGCGACGATCGCTGGAAGCCCGTCCAGAAAGTGCCAACGGGAGGCCCTGGTTACGGAACGATGGATGTCAATATGCCCCCCAGCTCCGCCGCGCAAATGGACAAGGTGCTCACCCACCTGGGTCTGCCCGTGCTCACTCCTTGACGGCAAACAAAGTCATCGCACATGTCAGCCACTCCCTGTCCCCACTGCGGGCAACCCGCCATGTCTTCATTGAAGAAGCTCGCTCTCGGCTGGGCACGCAGCGTGCCTTGCAAGGCGTGCGGGCTGCGGGTTTCGGTTTCACCTTTGCCTGCCGTGGCAGCCATGCTGCCAAGCATGGCCGTGGTGCTGGCGGTCACATTGCGCTGGGTGCGCGATCCCGCCCTCATGATCATGCTGGGCGTTGTGGCCTTGTCGATTTCTTTTGTGCTGCACCTGTGGGCTGTTCCGCTGATCAGGACGCAACTGACTGATCCACGCGCCGTGGCCAGGGCGCGCGGCCAGGATCAGGGCGATCAGCCGCCTCGCTGAACAGGCGAAACCTCCGCGCTCTGCACGGTCAGCGCCAGCGCGCCATCGGCCAGCGTGGCCCGCACGGGCTGGCCGGGCTGGGCCTGGGCGGCGCGGGTCAGGGGCAGGCCGCCGCTGGTTTGCAGCAGGGCGTAGCCGCGCGCCAGGGTATGGCGTGGGTCGAGCAGGTCAAGCCGCAAGGCGGCGCGGGTCAGGCGCTCGCGTTCGGCTTGCAGGGCGCGGGCAGCAGCCAAAGGCCATGCCTGCGCCAGGCTTTGCAGGCGCTGGCGGGCACTTTGCAGCGCGGGGGCGCTGGCGGCGGGCAGGCGCTGGCAGGCGTGCGCCAGGCGGGCGGTTTCGCGCTCCAGCCGCAGGCGCAGCGCATGCAGCATGCGTTGCTGATGGCGCTCCAGCCGCAGGCGTTCGGCGGCCAAGGCGCTGGCAGGGCGGCCCAGACGCAGCGCCAGGTGATCCAGCCGCTGGCCTTGCGTGTCGATGCGGTGGCGCGCGGCGCGGGCCAGCCGCGCGGCTTGCGTTTGCAAGGCGGCCAGCAAAGTGGCGCGGTCAGGGCAGGCCAGTTCGGCGGCGGCAGTGGGCGTGGGCGCGCGCAGATCGGCCACGAAGTCGGCAATGGTGAAGTCGCTTTCATGCCCAACGCCGCTGATGACGGGAATGGGGCTGGCGGCAATGGCGCGGGCCAATGCTTCGTCATTGAAAGCCCAGAGGTCTTCAATGGCGCCGCCGCCGCGCACAAGCAAGATGACATCCACGCGCGGCTGCCGCTGCTTTTCCGGCGCCGCCGCACGGCGATGCAGCCGGGCCAGCGCGTTCATGGCATGGATGAGTTCGGCCGGCGCGCCCACGCCCTGCACAGCAGCGGGCGAGACGATGACGGGCACGTGCGGCGCGCGGCGGCGCAGGGCCGTGAGAACGTCGTGCAAGGCGGCAGCGTGCAATGAAGTGACCACGCCAATGCCGCGCGGCTGCGCGGGCAGCGCCCGTTTGCGGGCAGCGTCAAACAATCCCTCGGCCTGCAAGCGGGCCTTGAGCTGCAAAAACTGCTCGAACAATGCGCCCTGCCCGGCGCGGCGCATGGTCTCTACCACCAGCTGCAAATCGCCCCGCGCCTCATACACGCCCAGGCGGCCGCGCGCCAGCACTTGCTCGCCATCACGCGGCGCGAAATCCAGCCCGCTGGCCGCGCGGCGGAACATGGCGCAGCGCAGCTGCCCCGTTTCGTCTTTCAGCGAGAAGTAGCAATGCCCGCTGGCCGCACGCGAAAAGCCAGTGATTTCGCCCTGCACCGTCACCGGGTTCAGCCGCGCATCCAGCACCTGCGCGATGGCCTGGCACAGCTGGCCCACGGACCACACATCGGACTGCGGCAGGGCGGCTTGCAAACCACCCTGCGCAGCAGCGGAAAAACCGGCGCGAACGCTCACTGCCACGGCCACACCTGCCGTTCTTCCACAGAAAGCGCGCTCCCGGGGCAGGCGCGGCGCGCCTCCGCACAAATGACGACCCGGCGTAGCAACTGCTTGATTTGAAATGATTTTTTCATGCCAAAAATTTCATCGACGCGCCCAAAACCGCATCAAATCAGGCTTTGCAAAGGCTTTTCCACCCGGTTTTTCACAGAGTTGTCCACAGAGCGTGTGGATGAATGCCAGCCAGCCCCCGGCCCGCCGCTTCCGGCCGTGCAACAGGCTGAAACGCGGGTAATGCGTGGGTAATAATTGCCCCTTATCACGCTTCGCAGGCTCTGGCACAGCCGGTTTCTGCTTTTTCATACAGTATTTTTGCAACGGAGAACCGTTTTGCTTTCCATCATACAAGCGGCCGGCTGGCCCATCTGGCCCCTCATTCTGGCATCCATCATCGCGCTGGCGCTGATCATCGAGCGCTTCATCAGCCTCAAGCCTTCGCGCATTTACTCGCCCAGCGTGGTGGATGAAGCCATCAAGGTCTCGCACCGTGGCGTGCCTGGGCCAGACACCGTCAATCAGCTCGCGCAGCATTCCACCGTGGGCGAAGTGCTGGCCGCAGGCTGGCGCGCGCTCAACAGCAACCCGCAATGCAGCCCTGAAGAAATGCGCGCGGCGCTGCAAGCCGCTGGCCGCAGCGCCGCGCACAAGCTGGAGCGCTTCTTGCCCGCGCTGGCCACCATCGCCTCGGCCGCGCCGCTGCTGGGCCTGCTGGGCACCGTGATCGGCATGATTGAAATCTTCGGCTCGCAAGCGCCTGCCGGCTCGCTTGCGGGCGGCAACCCGGCCAAGCTGGCGCACGGCATTTCGGTGGCGCTCTACAACACGGCCTTTGGCCTCATCGTCGCCATTCCGGCCCTCATCTTCTGGCGCTACTTCCGCGCCCGGGTTGATGGCTACGTGCTCGCGCTGGAGCTGGCCGCCGAGCGCTTCGCCCACCATCTGGAGCCGCTTTGCAAAGGCAGCAAGCGATGAAATTCAACCCCCGCCCCCACGCCGATCCAGAGATCAACCTCATCCCCTTCATCGACGTGCTGCTGGTCATCCTCATCTTCCTGATGCTGACCACCACCTACAGCAAATTCACCGAGCTGCAACTGAACCTGCCCTCGGCCAGCGCCGACGCCTCGCAGACACGGCCGAAGGAAGTCGTTGTCTCCGTCGCCGCCGATGGCCGCTACATGATTGCCGGCCAGGAGCTGCCCGCCCGCGACACCGACACCGTGGCCGCAGCCCTCAGCCGCGCCGCCAGCGCGGCGGGCCAAGGCAGCGTCATCGTCATCAGCGCCGACGCACAGGCCAGCCACCAGTCCGTCATCACCGTGATGGAAGCCGCCCGCCGCCAGGGCCTGACGCAGCTGACCTTCGCCGCGCAAACCGGCGGGCAATAGCCGCCAGGCCGCCCAGATGGCAGGCGGCCGCAGCACCGCGCGGCTTTTCCACCCAGCTTCACTGCCGCCTTGCACCAGCGCTTTGGCCTGCCGCCTTCACGATGCAAGCGCGGCGGGTGAGAAGGAACCGCGCCATCCAGGCTTTGGCAGACATGGCCTTATTGGCTTTAATTGGAAAGAAGTTTTCCAATTGCGCGTTTCCAAAACAGGCCATGAAATAAAAAACAATGGCCGCAATCGTGCTGGCAGCCGCGCTTTTGCCGGGCTGCGGCGTTTTCAACCACAAGCTGGCGCGGCCCATCGTTCATCACGCGCAAAGGCAATGGACGCATGAAAACACCGCCATTTACGGCAGCGTTTCCAGTTTCCGCGTGCGCCGTATGCAGGCCCGGATGAAACCCATGAATTTCTCTATATCCACAGCCAACCAGTCGACGGCGCCCGCTTCTGCCAAATCATTCCCAAAATGCTGATGGCAGACTTTTTCAGCAGCCCTCCCGTCAAAGGTCCGTTCAGCCTGGGCCAATGCATTGGCGGTGCGGCCAGATAACGCGCTTCCGCCGGATTTCATTCTGCGTCTTGCAGCCCATTCAATCCGCCGCCCTCCCGCAAGCAGATTTCAAGCAGGCTCCAAGGGATCTTTTCGCTCTACTATCAATAGCAATATGTCCTAGTAGAACGGGCGCAGAAGGGTATTTTTGCCCCATTGGATTTGCTTCTGTTTTTGATGCTGCAAGCTGTCGTGCAGTTGCTCGGTCAGCACCGGGCCGCGTGAAGCAGTTGGCACAGGTGAAGGCGATGACGGCGGCGCACGCAACACGAACCAAGCGGACGTAAAGCTGTTCACGGAGAAGAAAAAGCAGCGGCAATCCAGGCATGGCTGTTTGCGCGCGGCGGCAAAGACGCGAGCGTCTTGACATCCAGGATTGATTTGCGCCGACTCTCTGCTGAAGCGGCAGCGTGGGAAGGGGCGAAAAGGGAAACGCTGTGGGGGACGCGAAAGGGAGAAGCGAAGCTTCTTGCCCCACCCTTTTGCTCCTTGTTTGATAGCGAAAACTCCCCGTATTTATTGCGACAAGGGCTGTTTTCATGCTCTTGAATCTGCTTCTGTTTTCATGAACACGCCCACGGCCTGGCCGCACGCTGGCCGCCTGCGGCGGGCTGGCCACTCAAGCCGTCTGTGCCGTTCGGTCTGCCGCCAGCGGCCACGGCTACTACGCCTGGAGTGAGGAAGTGCCGCCAGTCTGCAAAGCCTGCTGGCGGCAGATGAGGCGGCGGGCTGCGAGACGCGCCATGATCCGCCCGTTTTTCCGTCTGTTTCCCACCGGCGCATTCAGGCACGCCTCGCATCAAAAATAGAAGCAAATTCAAGCCGTTAAAAATGCCATCAGCGCTGATTCCACCAAGACCTCCCGCTATCAAAGCAGAAGCAAATTCATGCCTCTGAAACGAGGCAGCTTGTCTGCTTGTGCATGGTGCCATCGCTTTGCCACGCCATTGCCCCTTCATCGCCTCGTCCGCCCGTCCGCACGCGGCATGCGGACAGTTCTCCATTCACTGTCCGAGGAGTTTTGAGCGTGATGAAAATCCAAGCCATCCAGGGGCCGTCGCAGAACCCAGGCCCTGCTGCCCTCCGCCGCAGGGGCCGCTTTCGTACAAGGCGCGCCGCAGGCTTCGCTCGAAGAGGAGGATGCGCCTGCCCAGTGGGGTGACAACGCCAGCGCCTTCCGCGTGCCCGCTTTTCGCTGATCAACGCCTGGCTCGACCAGAACCCCAACCAGCCCTTTCCCGCCCTGCGCGGCAGCTTCGTGCAGCTGAACGCGCAAAACCTCGCTGGCAGGCGCTACGTGGCTTCCTGCGCTGGCAACTTTTCCTGTTTTCTGGGTCAAGGGCGCCGCGTGATGCTGAGCGCAGGCTACCGGTAGCAAGAGCTGGCGGCAACTGAAAAAAGGATGGGCGCGTCTGCGCGAACGCGCTTCGCGCGCTGCTCCCGGCCTGCATCCACCCAGCGGGATTTCCACGCCGTCCGCAACCGGCTGCGCGGCATGCGCCAGCAGCTTTCAGGCCGCCCGTCAAGGTTGGGCGAGAAAGCGGGCGCAGGCATAATCCGCCCGAAATTTCTTGACCGGCCGCCGCGCAGCAATGCGCGGCGGTTTGCTTTTGGAGGAACCCTCATGGCCACCACCCCCCTGACCAAGCGCGGCGCAGAAAAGCTCAAGGCCGAACTGCACCGCCTCAAAACCAAAGACCGTCCCGAAGTCATTAACGCCATTGCCGAAGCGCGCGCGCAGGGCGATTTGAGCGAAAACGCCGAATACGAAGCCGCCAAGGACCGCCAGGGCTTCATCGAAGGCCGCATCAAGGAAGTGGAAGGCAAGCTTGCCAGCGCGCAAATCATCGACCCTGCCGCCATTCACGCCGAAGGCCGCGTGGTCTTCGGCGCAACCGTCGAGCTGCAAGACGAAGCCACGGGCGAGACGGTCAAGTACCAGATCGTGGGCGAAGACGAGGCCGATCTCAAGCAGGGCCTCATCAACATCTCCAGCCCCATCGCGCGCGCCCTCATTGGCAAGGAAGAAGGTGACAGCGCCGAAGTGCAGGCCCCTGGCGGCCTCAAGCACTACGAGATCATCAGCGTTGCCTACATCTGAGTCGTCTGTTCTGAAACGCCCATGCCCAGCGTTCTCAGTGCTTTCGCCAGCGCCCTGAGCGCGCGCCTGCCCTTGATGGCCGCCGCCTTGTGGTGGAGCAGCGGCATCTGCCTGGGCTTCGTCGCCGTGCCGCTGGTGTTCCAGCACGCGGGCAGCGTGGCGCTGGCCGCGCGCATCACGCCTCACCTCTTTGCCGCGCAAACCTGGCTGGCATTGGGCTGCGGCGCCGTACTGCTGCTCACGCGCCCCCGTGAGCCGCAGCGGCAAGACACGGCGCTCATCAGCCTGACCGCCTTGGGGATGCTGCTGGCGCTGCTGGTTCAGCACGTTGCCGCCCCGCGCATTGCGGCCCGCATCAACCTGCCGTTGTGGCACACGGCAGGCACACTCCTTTACGCGGGCCAGTGGCTGTGCGCCACTGTCGTGCTGTGGCGGCTGGCGCGGCGCTGAGCCAGAATCAAAAACAAGAGCAATTTTGAAGGGTGAAAAAATGGCTTCTGCGCCCTTTCCACTAGGACCCAATGCTCTCATAACAAGAGCAGAAATACGCCACCCTTCTACTCCTGAACTCTTGGGCCGCGCCTGGCTTGGCCAGAAAGAACGCAGACGGGCAGGTCTGCGCTCCTCCTAGAATTCGCCCCTTTCGCACATGGGGTGAGCGCGTGATGCCCGCCCTGCTTCTTCATCCTTCACCCATACCGATTTCCCGATGGCATTGATCGTTCACAAATACGGCGGCACGTCGATGGGCTCGACCGAGCGCATTGCCAACGTTGCCAAGCGCGTGGCCAAGTGGGCGCGCGCCGGCCACCAAATGGTGGTGGTGCCCAGCGCCATGAGCGGCGAAACCAACCGCCTGCTGGGCCTGGCCAAGGAGCTGGCCCCCGAAAAGCTGACCGATGCCTGCCTGCGCGAGATGGACATGCTCGCCTCCACAGGTGAGCAGGTCTCCGTCGGACTGCTGTCGCTGGCTCTGCAAGCCGAAGGCGTGCCCGCCGTGAGCTACGCCGGCTGGCAAGTGCCCATCAAAACCAGCAACGCCTACACCAAAGCCCGCATTGAAAGCATTGACGAGGAGCGCGTGCGCCGCGACCTGGCAGCGGGCAAGGTGGTCATCATCACCGGCTTTCAGGGCGTGGATGCGGACGGCAACATCACCACGCTGGGCCGTGGCGGCTCTGACACCTCCGCCGTGGCCGTGGCCGCCGCCCTCAAGGCCAGCGAATGCCTGATCTACACCGACGTGGACGGCGTTTACACCACCGATCCGCGCGTGGCCCCCAAGGCCCGCCGCATGCAGACCGTCAGCTTTGAAGAAATGCTGGAAATGGCCAGCCTCGGCTCCAAGGTGCTGCAAATCCGCTCGGTTGAATTTGCCGGCAAATACAAAGTGCCCGTGCGCGTGCTCTCCAGCTTCACGCCCTGGGACATCGACATCAACGAAGAGGCCCGCTCCGGCACCCTCATCACTTTCGAGGAAGACGAAAAAATGGAAAAAGCCCTTGTTTCCGGCATTGCCTTCAGCCGCGATGAAGCCAAGATTTCGGTGCTGGGCGTGCCCGACAAGCCCGGCATCGCCTACCAGATACTGGGCGCGGTGGCGGCGGCCAACATCGAGGTAGATGTGATCATCCAGAACCTGAGCAAGGACGGCAAAACCGATTTTTCCTTCACCGTGCACCGCAACGACCATGCGCGCGCCCTGGACTTGCTCAAAAACGAAGTGCTGCCCCGACTGGGCGAAGCGCAAGTGGTGAGCGACACGCACATCTGCAAGGTCAGCATCGTCGGCATCGGCATGCGCAGCCACGTGGGCGTGGCTGCCAAGATGTTCCAGACGCTCAGCGAAGAAGGCATCAACATCCAGATGATTTCCACCAGCGAGATCAAAACCTCCGTGGTCATCGACGAAAAGTACATGGAGCTGGCCGTGCGCACGCTGCACCGCGCCTTCGGCCTGGACCAAACGGCATCCTCGCCGGCCTGACGCCGTAAACGGCCGAAAGCACCCTTTTCTCTGCTAGAATCCGCCGCTTACCTAGGAGACGTGACCGAGTGGCCGAAGGTGCTCCCCTGCTAAGGGAGTATGGGGTGTAGAGCCTCATCGAGGGTTCGAATCCCTCCGTCTCCGCCAAGATTAACCCTAAGTGATTGATTCACTTGGGGTTTTTTCTTTGGTGGCTTATATACCCGCCCAAATTCAAACCGGTAGGGTCTGCACTTGATTGCAGCGGGCGCGGGATGGCTTCAAGGCGTTGCGCTTGGCACGAATCCATAGCCGGGATCGCGTGAAAAAGCGAAGCTAGACCGGATCGCCTTGCCTTTTGTCGGATGTAGGGTCACTGTCACACGTAGGCGCTTGCGGCCCTCGTGAACGTCCATGTCCGCTGGTTCAGGCAACACGACATCTATCCATAGCTCCTTGCTTTCGCTTGCGGCGATGGTTCCCGCTACGTCTTTGCCGCCAATTTTGGCCGGGAGGGCTGAACCGTCCAAAGTGGCTTGCACTTCCGTTCGGGCAATCTCGCCTACTGCATTGCCGTGGTTTGTGATTTTTGCCTTGAAAGTGTTGTCGCCATCATTAAGGGACAAGTACATCAGGGCAATGCCATCAAGTCGCACATCGGACTTTGGCCCTTGTCTGAGCCCTGCCCATATCGCTACACCTGTGGCGGCAACGATGCCTGTAATACCGATACCCCAGCCTACATAGTCTGCCGCCATGCTTCCCCCTTATCCGGCTGCAAGCGCGAGCAAGGTTGCCATGTGCGGCTGGGCAAGCCCTGCAATAAGCCCTCCCGCTGCCCCTTCTGCTACGGACTTGATGCTTCGCGCAGCGGCTTTGATGATCTCCCACTTGGGCTTTTGGGAGTCGGCCTGAGCCTTCAGCGTTGCCAATTCCGCCCGCAGTTCATCGGCTGTGTCGCCCTTGGCATCCACAAGCACTGCCCCCAATGCCTGCACCAAGCCCTTCAAAGCTTCAATGTCGGTGCCTGTAGTGTTGGTTTGTGTCTGGGTTGATCCGTTGGAACTGATCTGAATCTGTGATCCCGATACGTCGCCAAAGTGATTGTGAATTTGTTGCACTGCAAGTTTTTCCTGCGGAGTAAATGTCATTCCTTCTCCTTTGATGCCACGTCCTTCGAGGTCTAGCGCCCATTCGAGGATGCGGTTGCGCACCACTTCAACAATGCCTTGCACTTGGGGTTTAGAAAACACAAGTTTGGGACGCATAGGGAATTGCATTGACTCTTCAAGCTGACGCTCTATAGAAGCAGAAAAGTGTCTGACAATCTTTCCATTTTCTGCAAGCAGTTGTTCTAGTACAGGGATTGATTGATGCTCTGAGTGTCGCCTTAGATACTCTGAAGTTCTGTCATCCGGTATGGCGCACGGTATGTCGTGACCACGAACATCGTTATAGGCAACCAGTTCGCCATAGAGGACTCGATAGTCCGGCACAGGTGCATCGTGGCTGAACCCGTTCATTTCAGAATTGATCCAGTCCGCAAGCTCGGGGACAGCGAGACGACGAGCGACAACAAGTGCGCGGCGTAATAGATCAGTAGTAGATACGGTGGGATTGCTTGCCATATCGACAAGCTCAGGAACAAGTGCAGGCATCTTCCCTCGTTAGTGTTGCCTGCATGGGCGGATCAATCGAAGGTGTGCGATTGTCATTGGTAACACCCATTGCAGGTGCTTGATTATTTCGTGCAATCAATTGCAGGGGCGAGTGGGCTGTTGGCAGTGGGCGTCAATCTTCAAAAGTTTGGCGACCCTTCGCCTGCACGCTGATTCGGCGTTCAACATCCCTAAGCATGTCCGATGGGGTGACGTCGAGAGCGTCACAAAGTCGGAACATCAAGCGCACGCTTGGACTATTGCGGCCGAGCTCAATCAAGGACACGTAGTTGCGGTCAACGTCAGCACGTAACGCTAAGTCCGTCTGAGTCCACTTCCTCTTGGTTCGCAGGTTGCGCAGCGCCTGCCCGAATGCCTGATCTGGTTCCACTTTGCTTGCTCAAAATATTGAGCAAAGCTCAACTGTGATACCCTCAAAATTTCCGTATATATGCTGCAAAATGAAGTAGGAGCAAATAACATGGCTATCACGACATGCAAGGAATGCAAAAAACAGGTCAGTACGGGGGCGAGGTCTTGTCCGCATTGCGGAGTCGATGCACCTGCAACGAAGAAGGCCAAGGGAGGGCTTGGCAAGTGGTTGCTGATCGTGCTTGCCATTAGCGTAGTGGCGGCAATACTCTCGAAACAAGACAAGACCCAAGTCCCCGTGAGTTCATCGCCGAAAACACCGGCTTCACCCGCACCTGCCACATCACAAACGGCTGTGGCGAAGCGAGTAGAGGAAAAAAGCGATGAGGTGACAGAGCGACAGCGTGCAGCCTTGGCATCACTCAAAGCACAGTCGGAAGCTCAAGACCAACGTATCACAGCAGCGCGAAAGGAGCAGCGTAGAAGTTGGGATGCAAAAACAGTGGAAGACGCAAAGCTGCTGCGGGGATGTCTGGAGCATCAAGTGTGTGATGCTGGTACCTATCCGCAAGTGCTGCGAGACAAATCTAGATTCTTCGTTTTCGACACACTTGGCGAGCCCGTGTCAGAGCAAAACATTGGTGGGCGAGAGTTCCACTACTTTGCCATTCCCGTCGCAGGTGCGAGTAAACCAGCGAAGCTTCAGTTGAGCTTCGAGATGTCAATCGTGGATGCCGTCAATGTCTATTGATCGTTGCTGAGTTAGCGTAACGATAGAAGATGAATAGAAACCTTTATAAATTCGATTCCGGTGGATACCGCTTCCGCCAATATACAAGCCAAGTGATTAATTTCACTTGGCTTTTTTGACTCGTCGCTTTACCGCCCAAAGTCAACCCGGCAACGCTTGCACTTGATTGCAGCGGCTTAACGGGGCTTGGTTGCCTGCTTCAGATACGAACGGAGGTGCGTTGCTATGGCGTGTTCGGGCTTCAAACCCCTGAGCGTGGTTGATCGCATCGAACCATCGGGCATGTAGCACGTCAATTCGTCATCGCCGTCGAGGTGGTACTCAATCACGTAGGTCTTGCCGTCAATTGCAATTGGTATCGTGTACATGTCTTATCTTTTGGCTACTTAAGCAGGTTTTGAATGTAGGATAACACCATCGGCGCAACGCTCGCGGCCAACGTATAGGCGCTTTCCCCAGCCTTCTTGATCTTGTCTAAGCTGTCCGCAACCTCAGCAACCTTCTTGATGGTCGTACTCATACGCACGACCAAGCTCTTTGCAGGCTCGGATGCTTTTTTGTATTCCGCTTGTACACGGGCTTCTTCAACTTTGTAGGCCCCGGCAACTTGATGGAGTGCCGTTTCAATCGGCTTCACGCCTTGTACGCGGTATACCCTCAAGGCAGCGCGGATAACACCAATCTGCCGTTGAATGAAGTCCCGTAGGTAGTGCGTCATCTCGGTGTCTTGCAAACTTGACTCCATTGAGTCGAGTTCGCTCCGCAGAGCTGCCAATTCATCGGCTGGCATCTCGTCTTCAGATTCCTCCCGAAACGCCCAATTGGCCCATATAAAGGTCAACTGATGGTGCGGTTGAGCTAGGTCATTCAGCAAGCCCAGCCCTTGGTGAAGCGCCGTAGGCGAAGAAATATGTCGCAAGCTTCCCAAGCCCGCATGCACTTCAGGTTGGTCTAAGCCAAGCTTCAACAGTTTGACTCTCAGCAATTCAAGCTCGGACCGCACGGCAAGAAGGCATGCCGTAACTTCCTCTTCTAGTTGGACTGATTCAGGCGAGAGGTCAAATGCTTTTGTCCAAGCATGAATCATTGCCTCGTTGCTAGAGCGCCGATTGCTGATAAGTTGTTGGGATAAGGAAAGTAGTCGTCCAGCGGTGTTCATCACGCATCCTGTAAGAAGATACAAGATTATTCAGCATGATGAGCGCGGTGCTGCCATGCAATCAATTGCAGTCAAAAAAAGCCCCATTGTTGGGGCGTGGTCGATATGTGCTAGTTACACGTGTCGATCCTTCCATGTCGAATGGCTTGCCGGAAGTCCTTCGGTCGCCATTACGTCTGCACAGATAGACCTATTGAGGGCTGCGGCTTCCTCTTCTGGATCGGCAGGGATGCGGGCCAAGACTTCCTTGGCGCTCCACATGCGTTGCGATGGGTTCGGAGAGTCGAGGCCGTCCGCGAACACTCGCAGGGCCTTGCGCCGTAGGTGCTTGTGGAATGCAGCATCGTCTAGACTGCGCGAGTAGATTTCATCCTCCAGGCGGGCATGGAATGTGGGGGCTTGCATCCATGCTGTGACTGTCTGGGGACTGGTGTCCGCAAACTCGGCTGCTGCTGCCTGAGTCATGCCCTCTGCCAGTGCTATCACGGCTTTTATCTGGCGATTTGACAGGAGTTTTTGCGGGGTCGGCTTGGAATAGTTGACGGCCATGGCTTCACCTTTGTTCTGGGGACTTCAACCTGTGGAATAGCGCTCGCCTACCTTGGAATAGCGCGGCTGTTTGTCATGCTGGAGAAGGTCAGGGGTAGGCGCGAACGGTGTCGGCGGTGTGGGTGATGCCTACCCCTGAGCATCTTTGTTATGCCTTGGTGCCCGCAGCGCTGTAGGGACGAAAGGCGGTGTTCGTCGGGAGTCGTTCGTCTGTGCCTCCCAGAAGCTGCACAGCAAGCGCGCCGCCGTGCATGCGCAGTGCGTGGGCGTTGCCGCTGCCACCACGTCCAACATGATGTTGCTGAGTAGGTGTGATTTGGCTGAAGGCGGAACGCCCGGAGTTGAACTGTTCCTGTGCGTCCTGCTTCTTGCTGAAGGCCAGGGCGTTGTCGATCTCGCCACGCAGTTCTTTGAGGGTGACCGCATCGCGGGAGGGTGCGGGCTGCTTTGGGGTATTCCCAGCGCGGCGCGGTGCTGGTGTGGCCTGTAAGGGTTGATTCGGTGCAAGCCCTTGGCGCTGGCGTTTTTCTTGGACTTGCTGTGCTACCTGTTCCCGCTGAGGCTGGGCAGTTTTTGCAATTGATTGCACGGGAGCGGCCTTTGCAATTGATTGCAAGACGGGTGCCGCCTTCGCTATTGTTTGCGGTGCTGGTTTGCTTCCCCGCAGAATTGCAGCGAATCCCAGCGATTTAGCCGGTGCTGGCTCATTCTTGAAGACGTGGGCCATTTTGGACAGGTCGAGCATGTTGTCTTCTCCTTGGGATTTGAGAACGCGGAAGGGGATGCGATTGGCCCCGCGAGTAACCAAAGAAATGAAAGACACCTTCGCATCTTTTATCTGGCGCATAGTCGTTTTCACTTTCATGGCGGGGCCTTGCTGATGGTGGTGTAGAAGACCTTATTATATTTTTCTGTTATAAAAAATTCAATTAATATAACTTTTGAAATTGATTGCAAGCCATTGATTTGACTAACCATTTAGTTGCTGGTCATGAGCATCCAAGTTCTTTCAGGTGCTCGGCCAGCGCCTCACCGCTCAGGAAAAACGGCTCATCGTCTTCCTCGTCTTCTTCATCCTGCACCAGTGGTTTTGGTGGCGCTGCTTCAAACTTTGGTTTGGTCGGTGTGATCGGTGCGGGAGCATTGAAGCCTGTGGGCTGGAGGTGAAAATCAGGCTCCTTCAGGTCGGTTTGAATCAGATCAGCAAGGAACGCGGCCTTCTTTGTGTTCAGGTTGTCCAGGCGATCACGTACCCTTCGGTAAAAATCACGGACTTCCATAAGCTGCTTCTTGTGTTTGCCTGTGTAGCCACCTTCCTTCTTGATCGCCGCTATCAACTCGTCTTCCAGTTCGTCAGCTACCTTGAGTTGGATTTCCAGTGGTGATAGGCGGGTGGCACCATGGGCCTTAACGATGCTTTCCCATTTGCTGCAGGCAAATAGGCCACCTTCTAGTTGGGCCTCCCCGTGGAAGTCAGGAACCAGTTTGAACGGGGTTAATATGGAGGTGTCATAGGCTCCCCATTTCTGAAGCATGGCCTTATGAAGTGCGTCCAGGCTGGGGAACTTGGCCTTGTCGTTCTTGCGAAACTGTTTGATCCGATCAACAGAGCATGGGATGCCGATGGCGGTGGGTTTCTTCACTAGTTCACGGTCGGAGATGTATTTGCCCTGCCATTTAATTTTGCGAGTGCCTTCGGCCTTCTCCAGTGCTTGAACAGCCTTGGAGGCCCATTCCAGATTGCCAATGCGGTAGCCCTTTAGGTCATCAACACGATGTACTGAGGCTTGCTTTCCTTGGAGGGGGCAAGGCCCTATGTGCCAAGCGATGTTGGGCCATACATCAAGCACAGGATCATTGCCACGGTGGGCGGTACGCTTGAAGCTGTTCCTACGCTCCCTGAACCATCTCCCCAGCTTGGACAAGCCAGGGTGTTGGCTGTTCAGGAAGTCAGTGCAGGTAGCCCCGTTCTTGAGTAGTTCAACCATCCGAAGGACGTTCATGCGGTAGGCGTGGTTGGTCTCGTACTGGGCCACCTGATCGGCACTGGGTGGGATGCCTTCAGGCCACTGATGGATTGGGAAAGAGTTGGCCTCTGGGATGATGTTGGAGACGGTGTTCATATGCTCTACTGATTACGTTACGGGGGAGAGGTGTCACTACCTTTTGCCTGTTTCTTGCCCCGCTGGAAAACGATGGTTTTCGGGGTTTTGCTGCCCCTTTTGTCTGTTTTTCAAGGCTTCAGGCATTACGTTTTGGTGGTGTCACTTGACCCTAAACGGGTGTCACTTGTTGAGGGTTTTCGGTATTGAATCTGCCATTTGACAGGTGCATATCGAAGTTGCTCGGAGGTTCTGGCAAGGCCACAATTCAAGGGCCGGGTTCGCTTTTCCCGGCATGTCCTTTAGAAAATGGAACGGATTGCCCCTCGGTCAGTAATGGTCGAGGGGATTTTTTATGACCGTCTTGCCGTAGATATTGAAATGCACTTCGGACGATGGAACGTAATAATTTCTTCCTCCCCCCGCCCCAGTTTCAGCGCGGCTATCCTGCTCTTTGGAATCGTCGCCTTGATTAGTAGTGGGCGTCCTTCATTGATGTAACGCGTAAGGTATGGAAACTTCTCGGCCACCTCTCGATTTAGTGACCAGCTTGCACCCCATTTATTGATTTCGTAGCAACCCCGATAGACGGTTAGCACATCTGGGAGTCTGTCGAAGGCACTTTTTTCCGCCATGGTCATCATTTGATGAATTGAAGTCCAAGTGCCGTAACGCAAACTCCAATTCATAGCGGTGGATGCTGATGTTGTCGCAACACTCCCACCAATATCCAAGTAAATGCAACCAATTATCGGATTCAATAAAGCCTGCATATTCAAGCAATAGTGGTAGGCGGCTGTAACTGTCTTCGAGTTGCAGTATTTTGTTTAGCGCTGCTCTTTGAATTGTCATTGCGCCACCTTCTTTTCTTCGTCGTGCTGTAGCTGCTGGTGCAGTTCATAGATGCACCGCACTTCGTCCCAATCGTCGCCATCCAGCGTTTCCAGCGTGAAACGGCGATGCTTTAACAATGGCTTGGTGCCCGGTAGCTGCCAATCCCTTACGACAAGGCCAGAGCCTTCCAGCAATTGATTGCAAAGGCGTGCCACGATCTTTCCCTGTAGGCGTCGGGGAGGCTTTGCGGTTGGCTTATCCATTGCTTGCTTCCCCCGTGATGTAGGGAAGCATTTGGGTCGTTAGCCAATAGGGTGTTGGCCTTGTGCCAGTGTCAAAGTGGCCCGCAGGTTCTGGGAGTTTCCCAGCGGCACGCATTTTGTACAGTTGCGGGGCGCTGATTTGGAGAAGGGTTAGCAGGTGTCCAACTCGCAACCGTTGCGGCTGGTTAAAGTTCAACCCGTCAATGGGTAGTTTCTTTGCCTGATCCGGCTTTTTCTTTGCCGTGATTACGGTTTCTTCTTTTTCTGCCGCTGCGGTTCCCGTTGCCGCTTTCTTCACAAACGTAATTGCCATTTTTGCACCTTCTAGCGTGTCTGCATTCAAATGCAAAGGCTTTGGGCACAAAAAAAGAGTGCTCGAAAAAGCCTTTGCGGCTTTCCCGGTGCACTCCATTGCGTGGGATGGTCGAATTATATTCGCATCTCTACGCGAGTCAACAATTAACTATTGGCAGCTTTAAGCGGGATTACATTTTCTCCCTGTGCCTGCGGTAAATCCACATAATTTACCCATTCCTGCATTCGTTTTCTGCGTTTTCGATTTGGGTGCCGTGCATATAGGCGGCTTCCACTTTGCTTTCCAATGTGTGTGCGAGCGCAGTTTCCAACAGGTCACGGGGGTAGGCGGTTTGCTCCCCGCCCCACGTTCTAAAAGTTGATCTGAAGCCATGGGGAACGGCTTCAAGCTGCATGCGGCGCATGACGGCGGTTAGGGTCATATCGGAAAGCACCTTGCCGCGTGGGGAGGGAAATACAAGGTCAGTGCCTGCCGTGGGTTCAATCGCTGCAATCACTTGCACGGCCTGCTTTGACAGTGGCACGGTGTGCGGCTTGCCCGCCTTCATGCGTGCGCCAGGGATAGTCCATAGCCCCTTCTTCAGGTCGATTTCCGCCCACGTTGCCCCGCGTACTTCCCCGCTGCGGCTGGCACATAGGATGGCAAATTCAAGGGCGCGTGCCCCAGTGCCGTCCTGCTGGCGTAGCGCCTTCATGAAGGTGTGCATTTCCCCGTGAGGGATTGACTTGTGGTGTTCGGACTTCTGTACCTTGCCGGGGTTTTTCAGGATGGCGTCAAGGTGGCCCTTCCAGCGGGCAGGGTTCAAGCCATCGCGGTAGCCGTGGACTGTCGCCCAGTCCAACACCTTTTCAACGCGCCCACGTAGGCGGGAGGCGGTTTCGTTTTTGCTGTCCCATAGCGCCGCATTGGCCTTGTCGGGCTGCGTTTGGTTCAGCACTTCCAACACATGCGGCAATGCAATTGATTGCACGGGCAGTTTGCCAATGATCGGATTGGCGTAGGTCTCAAGCGTGCTACGCCATTGGGCGGCGTGCTTCGCGTTCTTCCATTGGCCTTCCATGCCATCAAGATAGGAATCAACGCACCATGTGAAGGTCTTCAAGCTGGCTTGCTGGGCAAGGAGCGCGGCCTTCTGTGCCTGCCGCTGGGCTACTGGGTCTTGCCCCTCGGCTATTTGCTGGCGCACGTCACGCGCCTTCTGGCGGGCTTCGCTGAGGCTGGTTGAGGGGTAGCCCCCAAAACCGATCTCCCGACGCTTGCTGCCCGTTCTGACGCGCAGTAGCCATGTCTTGCCACCCGTGGGCGTGACCTCCAAAAGCAAGCCAGCTACCCCTCCCACGGCATGGCTACCGGGAGGAAGGTTCTTCACTTCCAGCGCTGACAGTTCCTTGGCTACCTTCGGCATGTTCTGCCCCTCTCATATGCGTTCTGCAATTGATTGCAGCGGAAGGCCGTAACCACCCGCCCAAAAACCCGCCCAAAACCCGCCCAAAATTTTACGCTAGAGGGTAGATTTCTGTAAACGCTTGGAGATATGTTTTTGGTGTTTTCTCCTTGTGTGACGCTGACTTAGTGCAACGATAGGAGATGACTAGAAACCTTCAGAAATTCGATTCCGGCGGTCTCCGTCTCCGCCAGAAACGAACCCGCTTGCAGCTTGAGCTGCAAGCGGGTTTTTCTTTGGAATTCCGACGCTTAGAACAGCCGCCTGCAAGCAGGCCAATGCAGCCCATGCCGGGCTGCGCCAGCCGCGCTGCTGAACAACTTTGGCGCCGACGGGCTGGAGTTCACCCTGAGCTACTGGCTGGGCGATCCTGAAAACGGCGGCCTGGACGGCGTGCGCTCGCAAGTGAACCTGGCCATTCTGGATGCCCTGCGCGGCGCGGGCGTAGACATTCCCTACCCGCAGCGGGTGCTGCACATCAACCCGCCCGAAAGCGCCAGTGCTGCCGTTGCCGACGCTGGCGCCAAACAGGCCCCAGGAGCTGGCCCGCAGGCCATCCATGAAGGCGGGCAGGGCACGGCCGCCAGCGCTGAAGCAGGCATGAGCCAATGCGAAGGCAGCGCTTAATTAGCTCCTCTTTCAATAGCATGAGGTCCTAAAACAAAGGGCGCGAAGGCGGTTTTTCAGCTCTTCAGATTCGCTCCTTTTTTAACGTCGCCTGGCCCGGCGCGCGCGGCATTCAAGTTCACAAGAAACGCAAGGCTCGCAAAAAAACAGTCAATTCGACAAGAATCGTTCTCTTTTGATTCCGCCTTGCGCCATGAACTCCGCTTCTCTTTTTTCCCGCTCCACCTTTCGCTTTTCCTGCCTGGCGCTGGCCGCCGCCAGCCTGTGCGCGCCGCTGCATGCGCAGCAGGCCCATGATGAAGAGGAGGAAAGCGCCGATGAAGCCACGCTGCAAACCGTGGCCGTGACCAGCGCCCGCGCCCAGGGGCTGGCGCCGCAGACGGTGGAGGCGGGCACTTTTCGCGGCGCCAGCATCATGGAAGTGCCTTCCACGGTGAACGTCATCACGCGCGAGGCGCTGGAGCAGCAGGCCGTCGAGGGGCTGTATGAAGCCGTGCGCAACACCGCTGGCGTGACGCGCCAGCAAAACGCGGGCGACACGTATGACCAAATCGTGATTCGCGGCATGGAGGTGCAAAACCGCACCAATTACCGCCTCAACGGCGCCATGCCCATCATGAATTTCTCGCAAGTGCCGATGGAAGACAAAGAGCGCGTGGAAGTGCTCAAGGGCGCATCGGCCCTGTATTACGGCTTTACTTCGCCTGCCGGCGTGGTCAATTACGTGACCAAGCGCGCGGGCAAAGCGCCCGTGACTTCGCTGGGGCTGCGCGTGAACAATTTCGGCAGCGCCGTCGCTTCAGTGGATGTGGGGCGCCGCTTTGGCGCGCAAGAGCAGTTTGGCCTGCGCGTGAATGCCGCTGGCGGCGTGCTCGGCTCGCATCTGGATGGCGTGCGCAAAGGCCGGCGCGCCTTCTTTTCTGCCGCCTTCGACTGGCGCGCCAGCAGCCGCCTGCTGCTCAAGGCCGACTTTGAATACGACAAGCGCCGCGTCACCGAACAAGCCGCCGTGGCGCGGCCCGCCGCCGTCAATGGCCGCATTCCCCTGCCCCGCCCCGTGGATCCCACGCGCCTGGTCGGCCCGGCCTGGTCTGACTTCGAGGCCACCACCATCAACGCGCTGCTGCGCGCCGACTACGCCCTCAATGACAACTGGGCGCTCACCGTGGAGGCAGGCCACTCGGAAATGGAGCGCGACCGGCGGCTGCCCATCTTCCGCTTTGCGCGGGCGGCTGACGTGGCCACGGGGCAAGGCTTCATCCGGGGCAACATGCAAAACCATCAGGTTGAATCCGACATGGGGCGCGCCGAGCTGTTCGGCAGCTTCAAAAGCGGCTTTGTGGAGCACGGCCTCACCCTGGGCCTGAGCCACACCCGCAAAGAGCAAGACCCCATTTACCAGCGCAACTACAACATTTCGTCGCAGAACCTGTATGCCCCCGTGCCCATCACGCGCGTCACTTACGGGCCTGTGCCCACAACGCCCACATCGGCGCTGCTGAAAACGCGCGACCAGGGCCTGTATGTGGTGGACCGCATGCAGTTCGGCCCCCAATGGCAGCTGATTGCGGGCCTGCGCCACTCGCGCTACCACAGCACGCAAGGCAAGCGCGTTTATGACGCGCGCAAAACCACGCCCATGCTGGCCGTTGTTTACAAGCTGCGCGAGGACCTGTCCTTCTACGCCTCCTACGCGCAAGGGCTGGAAGAAGGCGAAGCCGCCCCGGCGGGCACCGCCAACCAGAACGAGCGCCTGGCCCCCGGCGTGAGCAAGCAAAAGGAAATCGGCGCGCGCTGGCAGGCCCCCTGGGGCACGCTGTTGTCAGCGGCCGTGTTCGACATCGAGCGCCCCGGCTACTACACCAACGCCAGCAACGTTTACACCGCCGATGGCCGGCAGCTCTACACGGGCCTGGAGCTATCGGCCCAGGGGCAAATCACGCGCCAATTGGGCTGGCAGACCGCCTGGCAGTGGCTGAACCCGCGCTTTGCCGACATCAACGCCGCCTACAACGGCAAGCTGCCCGAAAACGCCTCGAAGAAAACCGCCAACCTGTTTCTGACTTATGCCTTTGATGGCGCCTTGCAGGGCCTGTCGCTCAACGCGGGCGCGTATTACACGGGCCGCCGCCCCATGGACGACCTGAACCAGGGCTGGCTGGGCGGCAACACGCTCTACACCCTGGGCGCGCGCTACCGCCACCAGATGGGCGGCAACGCCTACACCTGGCAGCTCAACGTGGACAACGCCGCCAACAAGCGCTACTGGGCCGCTGGCGGCAACCGCCTGAGCGCGGGCCTGCCGCGCACGGTGAAGCTGGCGCTGAAAGTGGATTTCTGAAAACCTGCCCGGAAACCCTTTCCGGCAAATTCGTCATGATTCATCGCACGGCTTGAATGGCAATGGCATCAGCCGCGCTGATGATCGCAAATACCGTCGAATCTCGACCGCCTTTTCAGTCATTACCTTGCCCGCTGACAGAAACAGGAGCTGATCCATGCCATACGATAACCTGAAAGAGAAATTCAACGCCGTCAAGCGGCAGCACAATATCATGGCCCTGGTGGGCAATGGCTTCGACATCCAGGCATTATCCGATATCGGAGCGCCCTCTGACACGCGATATGAGTCCTTCTTTCATTATCTGAAGTATCGCAGATTCAGCCCAGACAACCATATATTTCAGGAAATGGAGCTTCTCCTCTCGAAAGGGAAAACAAACTGGTGCGATGTCGAATTCGCCATCGAATCCCTGCTAACCCGCAGGGAAACCAGCCCCGAGAAACTGTCTGAAGACTTGGGAAAAATACAACGGGAATTCGCGAATTTTCTCAACCAGGTTGTAACCCCTGATATTCTCACGAACCTGGGCGAATCATCCATGAAGAATAAATGGGCCATCACAAGCCTCATGGAATTTCTGGGAGACATCAGAAACGCAACAGACTTCGGAAGAATACGCTTCCCGAGGCGGCTGGATCATTGCCATGCCATCAACTTTCAATTCATCAATTTCAACTTCACAACCCTTCTGGACGATTTCATCTATCTTGACCAGAAGCAATTTGATCCGCATCCTTATGAGCATTCCGACAGAAATGCGACTTTTTATGCCAATCCCCGTAAGCACGAGACATATTCCTATCGCCCCAAAGGACACAGGGAAAACACCCATGATGCATGGTTCAGAATTTATCTTGCCTGCAATATCGTGCATCCGCATGGAATTCTGTACACGCCAAGGTCGCTTCTTTTCGGAATAGACGAAACAACAGGGCCTGCGGAACGGTTTTCCAAACCTTATTGGTCCCAGAATGAATTGCGATACAAGGATCTCTTCCCGAAAACCGATTTGTTCATCATTTTCGGGTGTTCGCTCGGGCATACGGACCGGTGGTGGTGGAGATCCATTGCCGATGCCCTTTTGAAGGAAACAGAAGATCAAGAAAAGCCCGAATTGCTTCTTTACTGGCGAAAAGGAAGCAAAGAGGCCCAATTGACCGCAGAAAATCTTCGATCGAGATTCGCAAAAGCAGCCGGCCTTGGCAGTGATCAGAAGGTGCAAAAGATGCTCGCAAGCCAAATACACGTTGTTTTATATGATGATTCAACAATGGATCGCGTCTGGCTGAATACGCGCGCATTTGAATTCAATCAAACCGCTCATTTTTACGTTACTGCCAGGCCAGATGACGCCATGCAAAAAGCTGGCGCCGTGCCAAGCCCGCGCGTTTTGCCGCCTCCACCTTTCTGGCCACTCAAAGCATCGTGAATCAGGCTCGCCAGAAAGGCGGAGCGCGCTCCAGACGAAAAGAAGCGGCGGCCAGCGGCCTCGCGGCACTGGATTTTCACGCTTTATTTCCGCTCCTTGTTTGATAGCAATAGGTCCTAGTCAAACGGGCGCAGAAGCCGATTTTTTACCCCTCATATTCGCTCCTGTTTTAGATGCTCTTGAATCAGGCCGTCCTATCCACCTCTGCCTTCCATTGCTGCCCATGCGCCCTGCCCTTTGCTCTTTTCTGAAAAAGCGCCCTGCCTTGGCGCTGCTTTGCCTGCTGGCCGGCCCGGCCCTGGCGGCTGGCGCGGCAGGCAGCGCACCGCCCGCGCCATCGCAACCCGAAGCCAGCTATCGCAACGCCAGTGGCGCGGCGCTGATAGGCGGCGCTGAACACGCGCGCGCCCTGATGGAAGCGGCCAACGCCGCTTTCATGCAGCAGCACCCGGGCGTGCGGCTGGCGTTTGACGGCAAAGGCGCCAGCAGTGCCGTGCCGCTGCTGATGCATGGCCGCGTTCTGCTGGCCGTGATGGGGCGGGCCATGAACGACATCGAGCGCGTGCCCTGGCGCAAAACCGTGGGGGCAGAGCCGCTGGCCGTGCGCGTGGCGCATGCCGCCTTGCGCCCTGCCGGGGGCCTGGCCACCCATCTGGGCGTTTACGTGCATGCCGGCAATCCGCTGCCCGCATTAAGCGTGGAGCAGCTGGCGCGCATGCTGTCCACGGGCCACCCGCTGGGCGATTTTTCGCACTGGAGCCAGCTGGGGCTGACGGGGCCGCAAGGCCAGCAGCGCATTGCCGTTTGCGCCACGCCCGAATACACGGGCTTTGGCGACTGGCTGCAAAAGCACGTGCTGCAAGGCCGTCCGCTGACTGCATACGCACAGCAGCGCAGCAACAGCGCCGCGCTGCTGGAATGCGTGGCGCAAAACGCGGGCGGCGTGGCCGTGGCCGCGCTGGGCATGCAGCGCGAAGGCGTGCGCGCCGTGCCGCTGCTGGGCCTGGCCAGCGGCCAGCCTCTGCAAGGCACGGCGCAAGAGGTGACCGCGCAAGACTGGCCGCTGGCGCGCCCCCTGCTGGTTTACGTGCGGCGGCTGCCCGGCCAGGCCGCCGATCCGCTGGCGCGCGACTATCTGCGCTTTCTGCTCTCGCCCCAGGGGCAGGCGCTGGTGGCGGCGCGCTCTGGCGGCTACCTGCCGCTCACGCCCGAACAAGCCCAGGCCGAATTGCGCAAGCTGGACGAAGCCGCGCCCGCTGCCCCAAAGGGCGATTGATGCCGCGCCCGGCCATGCCCCTTCTGCTTTCGGATTTCGCGCTTTCCCCAATCTCTCCGGTTCAACCCATGCCCGCTTGCCCACACCCTTTGCGCCTGGCCTGCCCTCTTCTGGCTTGCTGCCTGCTGGCCGCTTGCGCCACTTCCACGCCCGTCAGCCCGTCACCGGCGGACAACGGCGCGCCCGCCTACGCGCCCCGGCCCGTCAGCGTGCCCGCGCAGGCCGGCTATGTGCTGCCCGACGGGCGCGTTCACATCATCGGCAACGACGGCATGCAGGCGCTGATTGACGCGCTCAACGCCGCCTTCAGCCGCCATCACCCGAACGTGCGCTTTGCCGCCACCTTGCAAGGCTCATCCACCGGCATGCCCGCGCTGGCGGCAAACGCCACGCTGCTGGCGCCCATGACGCGCGACATGTGGCCCGGCGACCGCGCCGCCTGGCGGCAATTGCAAAGATCACAAGGAGCGCAAGGCTCGCAAGAGCCGCTGGCCGTACGCATCGGCTACAGCGGCTACGGCCCGCGCCCGCCGCACAAGACGCCGCCCGCTGTTTACGTGAACGCCAGCAACCCGCTGGCCGGGCTGGACATGGCGCAAGTGGCCCGCATCTTCACCGACGGCCAGCCCGGCGGCGACCTCAACACCTGGGGCCAGCTGGGCCTGACGCAGCCCGGCTGGGCCAGCCGCCGCATCCACGCCTACGGCCTGCGCGATGACGGCGGCTTTGCCACCGGCGTGCGCACGGCCCGCCTGGGCGGGCGGCCCTTTTCCGTCAAATACGAACCGCTGCCCTCGCGGCAAGACGTGATTCGCGCCGTCTCGCAAGATCCTTACGGCATCGGCCTGATCGGCTGGATGAACGCCAGCGCCGTGGCCGCCAACGTGCGGCCGCTGCCCCTGGCCGCCCAGCCCGGCCAGCCCTTTTACGGCCCCGATCTGCCATCCGTGCGCCAAGGGCGCTACCCGCTCTCGCACCACGTGCAGTTCTACGCGCGCCAGCCGCTGGACGAACTCGCGCGCCAATACCTGCTGTTCGCCCTCTCCAGCGAAGGCCAGGCCATCGTCGCCAGCCAGCAAGGCAGCCCCGAAGGCTACGTGCCCCTGAGCGCAGACGACCTGGCCACCGAACGGCGCAAATTGCAGGCCGCGCCCTGAGAAGCTGTTTGTCTTCTGACTACAAGAATCTGCCGGCCTGAACAGCGCTTCAAGCCCCGCCACGCAGCCAGATCAACAAGGCCAGATGATCACGCCCCTTCGCTTCCGCATCAATCATTTTTCATAGCAAATAAATGGGGCGAAAAAACAGCGCTTGCGCTCATTCCACTAGGACATATTGCTATTAAACAAGGAGCAAATAAAGCCAGCAGGCGGCCTTTCTGCTCCCCGCAAAAGGCCTGTCTTGTCACTGAGCCTCTTCCAGCGCCTGCCGCTGCTTTTGCATCTCTTGCATGGCCTGCTCGTACTGCTGGCGCACCTGCTGCTGAATCTGCTGCGCCTGCTGCCGCGCGTTGCCCGCCGGCTGGCTGGCAGCGGGCGCGCCGGGCACAGCCACGGGCTGCGTCAGCGTCTGGGCAGAGCGGCCTGCCAGTTTGGCCACGATGAACAAGGCAATGAGAAGGCCAATCAAGCCAAAGGCAATGCGCATGGAAGAAATCGCCGTGAGAAACCAAGCCTGAAACAACCTGCGCGATGCGCAATGTCGTGTTCTTTTGGACAGCCTTGGAGATTCTATTGTTGTCTATCTGTTGCGTAATGTTTTGAATTGCCCGCAACAACCTGCTTTGCGCGTCAGGAGTGCCCATGTTCGTCTGTCACGACCCACTCTCTTGCACCACGCTGGCCTTTCTGGGCGATGACTGGCAAGCCGCCCAACGGCGTACGCCGCCGATCAAGGCCTTTCTGCGGCAGTGGTGGCTCGCCGTCTGTCTGCTGGTCAGCGAACAACGCACCCAAGGCGGACTACAACTGTCAGTCGATGGAGCAAATCAGGCCGACTACGTCATGGTCTGCGCCGCAGGCTCGGGCGCAACTTCCGCGCTGGCTGGCGTCTGGGGTGGTTCAGAGCCAGGTTCAGGTTCAGGTTCAGGTTCAGGTTCGAGTTCGAGTTCGGGTTCGGGTTCAAGCTCCACCGGGCTGGCAAGCAGGCGCACTTGCCTGAAAAACTCATCCAGCGTCATGCAAAAGCAGGTGCGGTCGTGGCGATGGATGCCGAAAACGATTGCGGAAGCCGCGCCGCACTCCCCCGGCTTTTTCATGGGCATGAGGATTTCAACGTAGTTGATGAAAGCAGGCAGGCCGACGCCGTTTTCCAAAAAAGCCGCCTTGCTGCCCCGCTGCGCCAAGGGCGTGGGCCAGTAGGGAGCGGAACCCAGGCACAAGCGGCCCTGGGCGTTTTGCTTGCCATAGACCACGCGATGAAAGTGGCTCTGAAGCTCTCCCGCGCGCTCCATGTCTTCAATGACGTTGAGGGAAACGCCGTAGTCGTAGAAGCGCTCTTTTTCGGCTTCAAGGGCGGCCTTGTCTTTTCTGAATTCGATGAGCAGCCATTTGTACGCGCCCGAGTGCAGGGCGGGGCTGGTTTGCCGGGGCGGCTCATCGCCCGCCTGCAGGGTGATGACGCCCAGCGGCGCAAGGAAATTGACGTCCCACTTGCGGCAGGCTTGCTGGAGAAAGGCGTATTCGACGGTTTTTTCCCACCAGGCGAGGGCGGCGGCTGGGGTGGCGAGCATGGCTGGCTCCTTGGGGGCAATGGGTTGAACGAAAGCGGGCACTTGTGTTTTCAGAAACCTGTTCAGAGTCTGGCTGCAAGAGGGGCGCAGACCGCCCGAATCCACACTTTTGTCTCCGTGGACGAACACTTTGAACAGGCTCTTACAGACAAGGCGCGAGGGAGCGATTATTCACGCAGCCCATCCGTCAGCCCGCATTCATCGCACCAGATCACAGTTTGCGCTGCGATGTGGCCGATCTGGCAGGCTTGAAGATAGAGTGCCCGGCCTTCGCGCAAGGTGTGCGGGCCGTCACGCCCAGAAGGCGGCCGCCAGCGCGCCACGGACATCGGCAGTGAGAGCCTGTTCAAAGAATCTGGCCGCGAAGGCAAAAAAGCCAATCGGAATGGGCTGCAAGGCGCAAAGCAAATAAACCTCATGCGGGCCTTGAAAGCGCCCGGCCTTTCCATCAACACCACTGGCAGCAGCCGTGCGATCAGATGCGCCGCCATTTTGGCGCAGGCGGAGCTGGGGCGGCTGCGGCCAAGAATGGCGAGGCGGAAAAGCAGCAGGCACATCAAAAATCATCATCTATGGCGGAAAGGATTTCTGGATTCCCGGATTTTGATTTCTGTGTCCCTCAAAAGAACTCGAAAATGATCCTTGGCATCTTTTGCCCCCGGTGACAAATAGATTCCATCCAAATGTTCAACGACGGACCCATCGCATTCCACATATATGGTTTTCAACTTGTAGTCGGACTGAATTTTTTCGTCTTTCCAGCCGGTAACATATATCATTCGGCACTCCTGCTCTTCCTGATAGGCGGCATGTTTGACCAGATATTGCAATTTCAATAACCCAATCCGCATGAACCGATCGACAAACTTTTTCGCATTTGCGCCGTCCTCATAGATTTCATTAATCAGACGCGCAAGCTTTCCCATCAAATCACGAATACCATTTTCCTTTCGTTCTATGATTTTGGAATAATTTTCCCATCGGGCTTCGGCCATTTCTCGGATTGAATCCAGATCTTCCGAATTCATACTGTTGGCGCATTCTTGATAAAAAGTCGCCTTATCGCGGCGCGCCAATGACAGATAGCCTGTTTCCGGGTCAATATATATGCATCTGTACAGATTGTATTTTATTGGTTTATCTTTATTTGCTTTGTCGCCTCTTGCGTTCATTGAAAACTCTGGCATTTTCAGAATCTCATTTGCTTCATCATCTTCATCTTTCAACTTGTGATCCTGATCGTCCACACGCATAGGGTTATTAATATGCATGGCACGGTTGCTTCGACCAAAGAAATCGCTTAGGAAAACCAGACTCACGCCTGACGCCTCCTGATTATTTTCCTTTCCATAAAGGCGGAATTGGTTCAAGCTATCGTGATTGAATGTAAAGCAACCAACGAACGTTGCATAAGGATCCTTGTCAGCGAAGACATCTGAAGGCAGATTGCAACATTTTCCTAAATATTGCCCCAGGACAACACCCTCCTTAGGGTCGTTCACATTGCCAATAGAACCAAGCCGAAATGCAGAAGGTGAACCCGTTTGTGAGTTGCCAATTAATTTAAAAGCAGTCTCGCAACGGCTATAATGAGCAAATTTATGTTCATAACCATGGTATTCGGCAAACTCGAAATCTTCCAATTTGACATCTTCAGAACCAGCCTCCTTGAAATTCTCCAAACTTGCATCAAGCACATCATTATCATGATAATTCATATTTTGCGCACAAAGTAATTTAGCTTCAATTTTATCTATTATTCCCAAAAATTCAATTAAATTCCATTTAATTCCCTCCACTTTTTCCGGCCCAATTTTTCCCAGAAGCCTAGCCAACTCCAAAAAACATGTCGAGTCATGGTAAGAAACGTTCTCTTGATTTTTAAATAAATCCTCGGCCTTAGTGAAATTATTATTTATCAAATGCATTTTGCCTGTTGCCAACTGATTTGCATGATGAAGAAAAGCTTCATCCTTATCAAATTGAGGCATGAAGCTTATTATATTTTCAATTAAACCATTTACTTTCTGCCTTAATAACTCATCTTCCCAAACCTCCCTCTTTGCAAGAATCTCCACAAGAATATATTTAACAATAGCGCAAACATCTGATTCACCTTTCGCTGCATTAAGCACATCTTCGCAACACTGCACTGCTTCTTTGTACAATCCATTGTCTTCAAATATTGCCACAACATATAATTTGCCAAAGATATCAGCATCATTTGCTTTACTAACCCCCATCAATATCTTAATAGCCTTACTCTTTTGATTGGACCGAAAGTACAAGAAACCTAGATTCATTCTGGCGCTACGATACAGTATATGATCTGTATTCGAAACACTCTTAAAGACTTTGATGGCCTGCATTCCCAATCCCTTTTGCAAGCACAACGAACCAAGCCGATTTCTAGCATCATCAAAGAGCCATTGGCTATCGCCTGAAACTTGCAGCAATAATCCCACCGCCTCTTGTGTCTGATTTAATTTAATATATGCATTAGCCAATACTATTCGCACCGCATCATAAAATTTACAATTGCGCTCTTTAATAGAACGGAATATATCAACTGCATCTTTCCATCTTTCTATAGAAAAATAAGAGCAACCCAATTTAAATCGAATCTTTTCTACTTCTTCTTTGGATATATCGGAACAGTGATTATCAAGAATCCACTCCGAAGCCTTTATCACTTCAATCCACCGCTTATTGATAAAATATATATCAATCAAATAACACTGCGCCCGAAGATATTGCGCATTATCACCTTGATCTATACGTTTAAACTCATTTTCTGCTTCTTTGAATCTTTTCCTCTTCATCAGCTCAATTCCCCGCTGAAGGATTTCATCTGCATTAATTTTTTTCATCATCATTCTCCAATTCAATGATCAGACAAAATTGAGATATTACCTTGCATTTCACGCAACCCATCAGAATTTCTTTGTGATTCCCAACTGCCGAGAAATACTTGGCAGTTGCTTCACTGCGGTAGTGCGCACCTGGCTGCCACGAAGAAAGCCCTGTGTTCGTCTTTGCGGCGAGCAGTACTGTTTTCAAATCCAAATTGCCCGTGTGTCCTTGCCAGCGGGCAGGCGTTGGACATGGGCAGAAAACGCAGGAGCAGTGGCGGCGGACGGTTCAGCTGCCCATGCAGCGGCAGGCTTGCGGGTGGGCATAAGGGATAGCCCTGAAAAGAGTGGGCGGCGCTATGCAAACCATAGCTGCCCGCGCTGATTTCACTAGGGCTTGCGGCCGGTTTGCTTCCAAGGCAAAAGCCCGTGCAAGGCAGTGGCTGGGCGCGCGCATGCCTTCGCTAAGCGGCTGGACAAAGCCTTTGCACAGAAGGGAAAACCCTATTGTTTTCAAGGCCGGAAAACAGGCTGCCTCTCCTACACTCAAAACACCGTTCGGGCGCATTCAACGGTTGGCTTGACCAGCCTGCCGGAAGGCTCCCGGCTCTTCTTTTTGTTCAACTACTACGAGGCACCCGGATATGAATACCCAGGCGTTTACCCCCGAAGCAACCCAGGCCCGCATTCAGCACGAAGGCTTGCGCAGCAAGATCATGACGGCCGAGCAGGCGGCGGAGCTGATCCAGCCAGGCTTCAATGTGGGCATGAGCGGCTTTACCGGCTCAGGCTATCCCAAGGCGGTGCCCCTGGCGCTGGCCGCGCGTATGGAAGCGGCGCACGCGGCGGGCAAGCCGTTTCGCGTGGGCCTGTGGACGGGCGCTTCCACCGCGCCGGAGCTGGACGGCGCGCTGGCCAAGGCCGAAGGCATCAGCATGCGGCTACCCTATCAGTCTGACCCCACGGTGCGCAACCAGATCAACGCGGGGGGCATGTTCTATTCAGACATGCACCTGTCGCACGTGGCGCCCATGGCCTGGGCCGGCTTTTTTGGCCGCCTGAACGTGGCCGTGATTGAAGTGGCAGGCATCCTGCCCGATGGCCGCCTGATTCCCACCACGTCTGTCGGCAACAACAAAACCTGGCTGGACATTGCCGACCACGTGATTCTGGAAGTGAACCACTGGCAGAGCACGGGCCTGGAAGGCATGCACGACATCTACTACGGCACGCGCCTGCCCCCGCACCGCCAGCCCATCATGCTGACCGCGCCGCATGACCGCATTGGCGAGCCGTACCTGCACTGCGATCCGGAAAAAATCATCGCCATCGTGCAGACCGACGCGCACGACCGCAATTCGCCCTTCTCGCCGCCCGATGAAAACTCGCGCCTCATTGCGCAGCACATGATCGACTTCTTCCAGCACGAAGTGAAGGCGGGCCGCCTGCCCGCCAACTTGCTGCCGCTGCAATCGGGCGTGGGCAACATCGCCAATGCCGTGCTGGCGGGCCTGAACGAAAGCCCCTTCAACAACATGACCGCCTACACCGAGGTGCTGCAAGACGGCATGCTGGAGATGATCAAGTCCGGCAAGCTCACCTTCGCCTCGGCCACGGCGCTGTCGCTCAGCCCGGAGGCCACGCAGTACTTCACCACGCACCTGGACGAATTCCGTGGCCGCGTTTTGCTGCGCCCGCAAGAAATCAGCAACCACCCGGAGCTGATCCGCCGCATGGGCATGCTCGCCATGAACGCCATGATCGAAGCCGACATCTACGGCAACGTGAACAGCACGCACCTCATGGGCAGCACCGTCATGAACGGCATTGGCGGCTCGGGCGACTTCGCCCGCAACGCCTACATCTCCTTCTTCATGTCGCCCTCCACGGCCAAGGGCGGCGCCATCTCGTGCATCGTGCCCATGGTCTCGCACACCGACCACACCGAGCACGACGTGCAAGTCATCGTCACCGAGCAGGGCCTGGCCGATCTGCGCGGCCTGGCGCCCGTGCCGCGGGCGCGCCGCGTGATTGAAAAATGCGCCCACCCGGACTACCGCGACGCGCTCACCGACTACCTGGACCGCGCCCTGGCTGGCGGCGCGCCCGGCAAACACACGCCGCACCTGCTGCAAGAGTCGCTCTCGTGGCACCAGCGCTTTGTGCAAACGGGCGACATGCGCAAAAAAGGCTGAAGCGCCACGCGAAACACGGCGGCCAGCGCACCATCCGCCCGCTGGCCGCTTTCGCTCCTTTTCCAATAGCATGATCTCCCCGTAAACAAAGCGACAGGACGCTTTTCAAGCACCCTGAATTTGCTCCTCTTTTTTGACCGAAAACCGCCTTTGGGCGGTTTTTCCGTATCCGCCCTGCCCTGCCCTGCCATGAACACCCAACCCGATCGCCAATACATCCGCGTCCTCACCATCGCCGGCTCTGACAGCGGCGGCGGCGCGGGCATCCAGGCCGATCTCAAAACCTTCGCCGCGCTGGGCTGCTACGGCATGAGCGCGCTCACGGCGCTGACGGCGCAAAACACCTGCGGCGTCACGGCCATCCACGCCGCGCCCACGGCCATCCTCACCGCGCAAATTGATGCCGTAGTCAGCGACATCGGCGCGCACGCCACCAAAGTCGGCATGCTGCACTCCGTGGAAACCGTGCAGGCCGTGGCCGCCGCCATCCGCCAGCACGCGCTGGCGCACGTGGTGCTCGATCCCGTCATGGTCTCCAACGCCGGCTCGCCGCTGATTGAGCCGCCCGCCGTGGCGGCCCTGGTGCGCGAGCTGTTCCCGCTGGCCGAAGTCATCACCCCCAACCTGGACGAAGCCGCCATGCTGCTGGGCCGCCCCGTGACGGACGCGCCCGCCGACGTGCCCGCCATGCGCGCGGCAGGCCAGGCCCTACTGGCCCTGGGCGCTAAGGCCGTGCTGCTCAAAGGCGGGCATCTGGGCGCAAACGAAGCCGTGCACGACCTGCTTTTCACCGCCAGCGGCCAGCCGCCCCTGCTCATCAGCCACCCGCGCGTTGCCACGCGCAACCTGCACGGCGCGGGCTGCACCCTGTCATCGGCCATCGCGGCCTTTCTGGCCCAGGGCCAGCCGCTGGCAGAAGCCGTGCAGGCCGGCTGCAATTTCGTGCACCAGGCCATTGCCGCTGGCGCAGCCGTGCGCACAGGGCACGGCAGTGGCCCGCTGAACCACGGCGCCGCGCCGCTGCCCATGCGCACGCTGGCGCTTTAAAAGACCGTCCTAAAAAATCATTCCAAAAGCCTGGTCTTGCGCCAAATACAAGTCATTTTGCTCATTTCAGCAAAATGTTTGGCCAGCACCTGCCACTGCATACTGCTCATGTCATTTGGGTACATGAGGGAATTTGGCTATTCAGCCCGATTTGGGGATCGTTTTTTGGTGCAATGAGCGCGAGAGCCGTTTTTTGCCGCCTGAATTTGCTTCTGTTTTTGAGGCTTCAGACAGGCGGCCCCGGCCGGGGGGCCTGATCGGCCGGGTCAAGAACAGGTTCTGAAAGCGCGGCCTTGCTCCTTGGCCGCGCGGGCCGCCCGTCTTTACTTCTTGAGCGCCGCCACGGCGGCTTCGGCGGTGAGCAGCTGGAAGGTGAAGACTTCTTCCAGATACAGGCGCACGGCGCTTTCGGTGTGGCTGAGGTAGCCGATGGAGACATCGCGCGCCAGGTGCAGGGAGAAGTCGCCCCCGCGCGTGGAAACCAGATAGGCGCCTTCGATGGCGGGCGCCCACACGATGTTGTCCATGCCGCCCACCAGGCGCTGGATGTGGTTGAGCACGGGGTAGCCCTGCTCGTTGGCTTCTTGCAAGGCGGTGTAGGTGTCGGCGCCGAGCACGGCGGTGTAGGGGCCGTCCACGCCCGCGAGCTTGAGCTGCTTGAGCGCGGCAGCGGTGGTGTCGGGGAACTGGGCGGCTTGCGCGGGCAGCGCGAGCACGGGGTTGGAGCTGCCTTCGCTGATGCCGGTGATGCCCGCTGCCTTGTAGCCCAGGAAGATGGCGCGGTCTTCGGCGTAGGCCAGTTGTTCGGCGGCGTCTTTGGCGGGCTGCCAGTCGGAGTCTTGCGAGCCGCGCTCCACGTCGTCGATGGCTTCGCGCGAGAGTTCAAAGGGCACGCGCAGCTCGATCATGGGCATGACCTGGCGCTGGCGGGCGATGACGCCTTCTTGCGGCGATTTGAGCGCGGCCAGGTGGCCGGTGCCCACGGCCGGGCACTGCGCGCCGGATTCGGGCTGGATGACGTCCACCACGCGGCGGCCCGCCAGGTTGCGGCGGAAGGTGCGGGCGACTTCTTCTTCAATCTGCGCCCAGGCGGCGCTGGAGATGGGGGCGAGTTCGCGGTGAAGGTTGTTCATGGCATGGGTTCCTTTGGGTGGAGTGAATGGGGAAAAAGCGGGGCGGCTTCAGCCGCGTTTCCGGGCGGGCGGCGGCTCTTGCGGCTGGCCTTTGAGCGAGCCAATGGCGCCGCTGGAGGCGGTATCGGCGGCAGCGGCGGCATCAGCAGGCGCTGCGGCGGCGTCACCGGCGCTGGCTTCGCCTGCCAGCGGGTTGCCTTCGGCCAGGGCTTCCAGCAGGGGTTCGGAGGGCACGAAAAAGAGCGTGCCGGTCACGGCGGTGCTGTAGTCGAGCAGGCGGTCGTAGTTGCCTTCGGGGCGGCCGATGAACATGTTGGTCAGCATCAGCTCGGTCACGGCCGGGTTGCGCGCGTAGCCGATGAAGTAGGTGCCGTATTCGCCGCGCGAGGGCGTGGCAAAGGGCAGGTTGCCGCGCAAGATGGCCATTTCGTTGCCGTCATCGCCTTCCACCACGTTCAGCGCCACGTGCGAATTGGCGGGCTTGACTTCGTCGGGCAGCTCGATGTCGTCGGCCTTGGTGCGGCCCATCACGCGCTCTTGCTCTTCGGTCGTCAGGGCATTCCACGCCTTCATGTCGTGCAGGTATTTCTGCACGATGACGTAGCTGCCGCCGGCAAAGTCCGGGTCTTCTTCGCCGATGACGGTGGCCTCGAAGGCTTCCTGCCCCTCGGGGTTTTCGGTGCCGTCCACAAAGCCCACCATCGAGCGCGCGTCAAAGTAGCGAAAGCCGTGCACTTCGTCCACGGGCTGCACGGCGCCATCGAGCGCACGCATGGCCTGCATGACCAGCTCCTGGCACATGTCCACCGTGTCGGCGCGCACGTGCAAAAGCAAGTCGCCGGGCGTGGCCGGGGCGTGCTTGGCGCCGCGCAGTTCCTTGAAGGGGTGCAAATGCGCGGGGCGGGGGCTGCCGAAGAGGCGGTCCCAGGCGTCGGAGCCGATGCCCACCACCAGATTGAGCTGGCGCGCATCGTCGCGGTGGCCCACGCTGCGGCGCAGGCCGGCGGCGTTGCCGAAAAAGGCGCGCACGGCGTTTTCGGCTTCTTCGCCGGGGGCGATGTTCAGCACGACATAGTGCGCTGCGCCGCCCGCTCCAGCCGTGACGGCCTGGGGCTGGGGAATGGAAAAGGAAGAAGAGGAAAAGGAAGAAGAGGCGTGGGATGCGTCTGGTGTGTTCATGGCGGGATGATGTGGCCGCCGGGGCCGGTTTTTCAAGGCGGTTGGTTCGTGATGGAAGCGGGACGCAAGCGCGGGGCCTGCCCCGCTGGCTCGCCGCCCGCCTTGGTTATTGGCTCAGGGGCGGCGTGGCGGCCATCACTTCTTCCAGTGTGGTCACGCCTTCGGCCACGCGCAGGGCGCCGGCCAGGCGCAGGGGGCGCATGCCGTCGGCCACGGCCTGCTTGCGCAGCTCGGCAAGGACGCCGCTGTGCTGCACCTTGGCCTGGAATTCCTCGCTGACGGTGAGCAGCTCGTGCAGGCCCAGGCGGCCCTTGAAGCCGGTCATGCGGCACTCCACGCAGCCTACGGGCTTGTACAGGTGCGGCTCGGCGTTGAGTTTCCAGGGGCGGATGGCTTCCTTGAGCAGTTCGACGGCGTGCGGGTCTTCATTGGGCTGGCGGCACAGCGGGCAGAGGGTGCGCACCAGGCGCTGCGCCAGCACGCCCAGGATGGTGGCGCTGAGCAGGTAGGCCGGCACGCCCAGCTCCATCAGGCGGGTGAGGGCGCTGGGGGCGTCGTTGGTGTGCAAGGTGCTGAACACCAGGTGGCCGGTGAGGGCGGCCTGCACGGCCATTTCGGCGGTTTCCAGGTCGCGGATTTCGCCAATCATGATGATGTCCGGGTCTTGCCGCATGAGCGCGCGCAGGCCCTCGGCAAAGCTGAAGTCGATGGCCGGCTGCACTTGCGTCTGGTTGAAGGCCGGTTCGATCATTTCGATGGGGTCTTCAATGGTGCTGACGTTCACTTCTTCGGTGGCCACGCGCTTGAGGGTGGAATACAGCGTGGTGGTTTTGCCGCTGCCGGTGGGGCCGGTGACGAGGATGATGCCGTAGGGGCGGGCGATGAGCGCCTCCCAGCGGGCGGCGTCGTAGCGGGCAAAGCCCAGGGCTTCGAGCGACTTGGAGGCCGATTCGGGGTCGAAGATGCGCATCACCAGCTTTTCGCCAAAGGCGGTGGGCAGGGTTGAGAGGCGCATTTCCACTTCCTGCCCGGCGGGGTTGCGGGTTTTGATGCGGCCGTCCAGCGGGCGGCGCTTTTCCACCACGTCCATCCGGCCCAGCAGCTTGATGCGCGCGGTCATGGCGGCCAGCACGGCCAGCGGGGCCTGATAGACGGGGTGCAGCACGCCGTCGATGCGAAAGCGGATCACGCCCTGGTCGCGCCTTGGCTCCAGGTGAATGTCGCTGGCGCGCTGGTCAAAGGCGTATTGCCACAGCCAGTCCACCACCTGCACCACGCCCTGGTCGTTGGCGTCGAGCTGCTTGTTGCTGCGGCCCAGCTCCACCAGCTGCTCGAAGCTGGCGGTGGCCGAGACGCCGCCGCTGGACTTTTGCACGGCGCGCACGGTTTTGGCCAGCGCGAAGAATTCAGCCGTGTAGCGGCGGATGTCCGCCGGGTTGGCCACCACGCGGCGCACCATGCGCTTGCTCTGGCGCTCCACTTCGGCCACCCAGTCGGTGATGAACGGCTCGCTGGTGGCCACCACCACTTCGCCGCTGGTCACCTGCACGGGCAGCACCTTGTGGCGCTCGGCGTAGGCGGCGCTCATGGTTTCGGCCACTTTGCCGACTTCCACCTTGAGCGGGTCAATGCGCAGGTAGCCCAGGCGCGCGCGCCCGGCCAGGTATTCGGTCAGGCGCTCCACATCCATCACGTTGCCCTGCGCGTCGGTCACGCCAATGGCGGCCAGGCGCACCAGCGCGTGCTGCGAGCTTTCGGCCTGGCCGATGCGGGCCACGGTGCGCTCGGCTTCTTCGTTGGTGATCACGCCGTCCTGGCGCATCCACTCGATGAGGTGGCGCCATTGCAGCGGGCCGCTGTAGTACTCGGGGTCTGGCGCGGCGGCAAAAGCGTGCGGGGCGTGGTGATGGCGGTGTGCGTGAGGAACGGGCGGCGGGGTGGTCATGGCATTGGGCAGGGCAAAACGCGCGGCGCGGGCATCAGAGTCTGTTCAGCGTCTGGCCGCAAAGGGCGGCAGATCGGGCGGATCGGCAGATCGGGATGGGCTGCAAAGCGCAATCCGCAGACGGGCCTTGCCGCCTGCTGGAGGCTTGCAAGGCCCGCGAGCGCCCGGCTCCGCGTTTTTCGCATCCGCAGGCAGGCTTTGGGCAGGTTCGCAGAAAGAGGAGCAAATTCAAGGGGGTCAAAAACGGCTTTCGCGCACTATCCACTAGGACATCATGCTATCAATCAGGGAGCGAAAACAGGCGCGCTCCAGCCATGCGCGCCTGCCAGCAAGGCCAGCAGCTTACTTCTCCACCGGCTTGAGCCACTTGAGCCACTGCGGCGCGGGCAGCCCCCAGCGCTGGCGGATTTCTTCGGCGCGCGCGGCCAGCGCCTCGCGCGAGGGGCGGGTGGGCGCGCGCTCGGCCAGCACCACGGTGTTGCCCTCGCGCGTGGGCTTGAAGGCCCAGAGGGCGCGCGCGCCAAAGGCTTCGCCCATGCGCGCCAGGCTGCGCGTGTAGCTGGATGAGCGGCCAAACAGGTTCACGCTCATCACGCCGTGGGCGGTGAGCAGGCGGCGGCAGTCGGCATAGAACGCAGCGCTGTCCAGCACGGGGGCGGCGGCTTCGTGGTCATACAAATCGACTTGCAGCGCGTCCACCGTGCCCAGCCACTCTTCGCGGCGGATTTCTTCGGCGGCATCAGCCAGCACCACGCGCAGGGTGGGGCCGTCTTCCGGCAGGCGAAACCAGTGGCGGCACACGGCCAGCACTTGCGGATTCAGCTCGATGGCCGTGGTGCACATGCCCACCTGCTTGCAGCAGAACTTGGTGAGCGCGCCTGCGCCCAGGCCCAGCTGCATGGCGTGGCCTTGCACGGCGTCATCCAGATCGGGCGCGAGCAGCATCCAGCCCATCATGCGCTGCACGTATTCCAGCTCCAGCGCGTAGGGCTGGCGCAGGTTCATGCTGCCCTGCACCCAGGGCGTGCCCAGGTGCAGGTGGCGCACCGGGCCATCTTCCGAAATGCTGACTTCGGGCAGCCCGCCGGCCCTGGCATCAGTCGCTGTCATCAACCGGCTCCGTCTGGATGGATGCGCCCGTGGCGTAGAACTGCCCGCCCGCCACGTAGTGCAGGCTGCGCCACTCGGGCGCGCTTTCAAATTGCCAGCGGCCCTGGCGAAAGGCGCGCTCATCCGCCCAGGCCGCCGTGATTTCGCCCATGAACAGGTCATACAGCAGCTCGTTGCGCTTTTCCGGCAGCACGCGGCACGCCAGCCAGGCCGAGCAGCCGGCCACCAGCGGCGCGGGGCAGCCAGGCAAATCAAACAGCCGCGCGCCGGAGTGGGCGAGCTTTTGCGCGTCTGCATGCAGGCTGTGCGTGCCCAGCCAGCGCACCAGCGGCGCCTGCGCCGCCGTGGGCACCTGAATGACGAAGTGGCCGCTTTCCTCAATGAGCGCGCGCGTGGCCGCGCCTTTGTCAATCACCACGGAGAGCTTGTCAAAGTCCAGCACGCAGGCCCAGGCAGCGGCCATCACGTTCTGCCGGCCGCCGCTGCGCGCGGACACCAGCACCGTGGGGCCGTGATTGAGCAGCCGCACGGCCTTGGGCAAAGGCACAGGGGCGATGAAAGGGGGCAGCGGGGCGGATGGCATGGCCGTGATGAAAAGAGCGAAGCGTGAAAGAAAAAGAACGCGCTGGCGGGCCAAAGCGGCCGGCGCTGCGAAAAAGAGAGCGGCTTGCGCCGGACTGGCGGGCGCTGGCGGGCTTTGGGACGTTTTCAGGCGCTTCTGAACGCTGGAACCTGCCTGGCCGCCGCGCCCTGTTTCCGCCCGCCATGCGCCAAAAAACAAACTGCCCGCGCCAGGGCGAAACAGGCGCGGGCAGCTCGCGGGGGCAAGGCGCGCAGGCCGGATCAGAACAGCACGCGCACGCGCATCGTGCCCGGCACGGCGCGCAGCTTGTCAATCACGCTGGCGGAAGCGCCCGCGTCCGTGTCAATCACCACGTAGCCCAGCGCGTCATCCGTTTGCAGGTACTGGGCGGCCACGTTGATCTTCGCGTCGGAGAAAACCTGGTTGATGGCCGACATCACGCCCGGCACATTCTTGTGCACATGCAAGATGCGGTCGCGCCCCGGGTGCTCGGGCAGCGCCACTTCAGGGAAGTTCACCGAGGTGATGGTCGAGCCGTTGTCCGAATACTTCACCAGCTTTTCGGCCACTTCCAGGCCGATATTGGCCTGCGCTTCCATCGTGGAGCCGCCAATGTGCGGCGTGAGCAGCACCCTGTCCAGCCCGCGCAGGGGCGACTGGAATTCGTCCTTGTTGGACTTCGGCTCGGACGGAAACACATCCACCGCCGCGCCCAGCAGCTGGCCCGACTTGATGGCTTGCGCCAGCGGCTCGATTTCCACCACCGTGCCGCGCGAGGCGTTGATGAAAATGGCGCCCGGCTTGAGCGCCGCAATCTCCTTGGCGCCAATCATCCAGCGCGTGGAAGGCAGGTCAGGCACATGCAGCGAAACGATGTCGCACTGGCCCAGCAAATCGTGCAGATTGCCCACTTGCTGCGCATTGCCCAGCGGCAGCTTGGCCACCACGTCATAAAACAGCACGTTCATGCCCAGCGACTCGGCCAGCACCGAAAGCTGCGAGCCAATGGAGCCGTAGCCCACGATGCCCAGCGTTTTGCCGCGCGCTTCATACGAATTCGTGGCCGATTTCATCCAGCCGCCGCGATGCGCCGCCGCGTTTTTTTCGGGAATGCCGCGCAGCAGCAAGATGGCCTCGGCCAGCACCAGCTCGGCCACCGAACGCGTGTTGGAATAAGGCGCGTTGAACACCGCCACGCCCTTGTGGCGCGCCGCCTCCAGATCAATCTGGTTGGTGCCTATGCAAAACGCGCCCACGGCCACCAGCTTTTGCGCCGCCGCCAGCGCCTCGGCGTTCAGTTGCGTGCGCGAGCGCAGGCCCACAAAGTGCGCATCGGCAATCTTTTCTTTCAGCTCATCGCCTTGCAGCGCGCCCGGCAGCGTCTCCACATTGGTGTAGCCAGCGTTCTTGAGCACTTCTACCGCCGAAGGGTGTATGCCTTCGAGCAACAGGAATTTGATCTTGCTTTTGTCCAGCGACGTCTTGCTCATGATGTGACCTTGCCTTTGAAGTGGGATGAAACGAAAAAGGGGCGGCAGATTCAACTGAACCGCCGCCCCGGCAGACAAGCGTGGGATGCTAGCACCAACGCCTGAAATAGCCCTGACACGCGCCAGCCCTTCTGCGTTCAAACTCCGTTTATGGCCTGGCCGCGAGAGGCAAAAGTACAGATCAGGGCTATCTGCAAGGCAGGTGCAAACCGCTGATGGACTCTACTGTCCGCTTGCTGCCCGACGAGGCGTTTGCAACGCCCACGGGCAGATTACGAAACAGACCCTCAGCGCCCAGCCAGAGGCGATAAGGTGAAATAGCCCAGCAAATAGCGCCCTTCCTCATCAATCGGCTGCTCGCTCATGGCAAGGGCTTCGGCCCGCTGGCCTTTGCCATCCAGCCAAAGCTCCAGCAAGTCTTTGCCTACGCGGCGCCCCTTAATTTCCTGTCGGGTACCGTTCCAGTCGCTGGCCGCAGCGTCTGCCTGCTTGACATAGGCCACCCAAGTGCCGGGGGTCAGGAAAAAACGGCGCGATTTGATGGCATAGGCGTGGCCCAAGAAGGCCATTGCTTCATCTTCCAGACGGCTGGCTGCTCCTGAAAAATGGCTCGCGTCAGACTCTTGCAGAAAAGAAAAGGGAGGTGGATTTGACATGGTATCGATATCTGCTGCCCAGGTTGCTGCACCCAAAAATAAACAGGTCATCACGCCAGCATTGCGTAGAAATTTCTTCAACCAATTCATTTCAATCCCATATCGATATATTCAATCCCCGTCCTCCTATCATATTTCTCATTCTCATTCAACAAGAGAATCACTACTGTCAACCGGTATATTTTCATTCACAAGACTCGAATTATTGCGTTGCCAAGGATTCCGCAAACGAACTACAACCTCGTCATTTTGATCAAAACGAACTCCATCCACCACATAGACATGGTTATCCACCAAATCATCCTGTGGAGCGTTCTTGTCAAAAAATAAGCGACGAAAAACCAATTGGATATATATTCCGGGTCTGTTGGCAAAGTAACAGGGCGCCCTTCTTGCAAGGCTTGCCTGACACGCGCTTCAATACTCTTGGTTTCCCTATTGCAAACGCTTGATCTCGAGAAATACCATCACCTCGCGCCCCTGTGATCGTCTGCATGGCTTCTCTTGCCTTGCCACCTTCGTCTATATCCCTCTTCCAAGGCGCCTCCTCTTAATTTAGCGTAGGCAACTTCCATTACGGACAGCCATACAGGCGTGTCAAATTTGCCATTGCCAAGTCAAAAATTGTCAGTTTCATGACTATAGGAAATAGAACTCTGGATTTGATCTGGAGACCGGTCGGCTACAGCTCCAGCATTAGCAATGAAAAGCAATATCCAATACGATCCTGCTGGATATTATCAGCAGAAGGCCTGCCAGACACTCCATACAAATCAGCGGCGCCATAAAAACGTTCATTTCCAGAGTAGGAGCCACGGGAGGGATAGGGCGACTCCCTTCTCCACGCGCCGCTACATTGGACAAACCAGAACCAAGCTGATTAAACCGTGTGGGTGTCACGTCAGTGGCTGAAGGTGTTGCAGATCTGTTCTCATTGCGGGCAGTCCTGGGTAAGCACACCACTGGCAGCAGTAGCTTGCACATGGAAGATGGCATGGATCATGTCTCGAGTGCTGTGCTGACAGGATGCTTTTTTGTTCTTCCCGACAAGCGCTTGCCACTGCTCGTCGTTCATATCGTTTAGGCATATGAAGTGCTATCAATCTAGGTTTTGAGAACAGTCTCTCAAGCCTGCCCAGCCCGCCTGTAACGGGCTGGGTGGAAAGCCATGACAGGCACAGGCGGCAACATCGGCATGACCGCCGTGGCCTGCACGCCCAATGTGCGGGTGATGAATGCCGGAGCCGCCTGGCGGCTGAAGATCGCCAGCGTGGCCAACCTGATCGCTCATGCCCGCGCCAACCCCGAACAGCTGGCAGGCGGACTTCAACATTGGCAACCTGACCCGCGCAGCAGCGCTTTGCCGCCCTTTGCCACACCCTTTGGCCGCTGCTCTTCACGGGCGGGCTATGGGCAGAGCGCTCAATCAAACTGCAAGGTACGCACGCCCTGCTGCGTGGCGAGCAGGCAGCAGCTGGCCTTTTGGCGGGCGAACACGCCGACGGTGACCACGCCGGGCCACTGGCTGGTTTCGTTTTCGAAGGCCAGCGGGTCGGTGATGCGCAGGCCCCGTACGTCCAGGATGTGCAGGCCGTTGTCGGTCACGTAGGGCTGGCCGCCACTCATGCGCAGCGCGGCCTGGCCGCCCAGGGCGGCGAACTGGCGGGCCAGGCGCGCGGCGGCCATGGGGATGATTTCCACCGGCAGGGGAAAGCGCCCCAGCGTGTCCACCTGCTTGGAAGCATCGGCAATGCAGATGAAGCGCCTGGCTTGCGCGGCCACGATTTTTTCGCGCGTGAGGGCGCCGCCGCCGCCTTTGAGCATGTGGCCGCGCGGGTCGATTTCGTCCGCGCCGTCGATGTACACGGCCAGCTCGCCGGCCTGCTCCAGCGGCACGACGGCAATGCCCGCCGCGCGCAGCAAGGCCGTGCTGGCTTCGGAGCTGGAGACGGCGCGAATGGCGGCATGGGCTGCAGCAAGGGCGGCGATGAATTTGTTCACGGTGGAGCCGGTGCCCACGCCGATGAGCGCGCCCGCTGGCACGTATTGCAGGGCGGCCTGGCCGACGAGGGTTTTCAATTCATCCTGTGTCATTTTGGGAAAATGTGCCGTTTATCAGAGCACGTTCAGAGTCTGGCCGTGAGGGGCGAAAGCGCGAAATCGGGATGGGCTGCAAGGCACAAACCGCAGACGGACAGGCCTTGTGGTCTAGCAAGGATTCGCAACGCCGCAGACCGCCTGAGTCCGCACTTTCTGCATCCACGGCCAAGCTCTGAACAGTTTCTTAATGTTTTCTGATTATCCAAAATGCCTTTTATGCCTTATGGCCTGATCCGTTCTGCTCTGTTCTGCATGGACGCCGAGGCGGCCCACGAGAAAACGCTGGCGGCGCTGGAGCGCACGCAGAACACCTTCTGGCAGCTTCTGTGGCGGCAGCCGCGCGTGCAAGACCCCGTGACGCTGGCGGGCCTGACGCTGCCTAACCGCGTGGGCCTGGCGGCGGGGCTGGACAAGAACGCCCGCTGCATTGACGCGCTGGCGGGCATGGGCTTTGGCTTTGTGGAAGCGGGCACCGTCACGCCACTGGCGCAGCCGGGCAATCCCAGGCCGCGCCTGTTCAGGCTGCCGGCGGCGCAGGCGCTCATCAACCGCATGGGCTTCAACAATGAGGGCGTGGCCGCTTTCGTGACGCACGTGTGCACGTCGCGCTTTGCCGAACAGCGGCAAAGCGCCGCCAAGGGCGCGCCGCGCATGGCGCTGGGCCTGAACATCGGCAAGAACGCCGCCACGCCAATGGAGCGGGCGCAAGACGACTATCTGATGTGCCTGGCCGCCGTGTATCCGCATGCCGACTACGTGGCAGTGAACATTTCCAGTCCCAACACCCGGAACCTGCGCGACTTGCAGGCCGATGAGGCGCTGGCCGCGCTGCTGGCGGCGCTCAAGGCGCGCCAGCGCGAGCTGGCCGATGCGCATGGCCGCCACGTGCCGCTTTTTCTGAAGATCGCGCCTGATCTGGACGAGGCGCAAGTGCAGTCCATCGCCGCCGCGCTGCTGGAGCACGGCATGGATGGCGTGATTGCCACCAACACCACGCTCTCGCGCGAGGCCGTGCAGGGCCTGCCCCACGCGCAGGAAGCGGGCGGCCTTTCGGGCGCGCCCGTGCGCGAGGCCAGCTGCCGCGTCATCCGCCAGCTGCGCGCAGCGCTGGGCGCGGGCTTTCCCATCATTGGCGCGGGCGGCATCCTGAGCGGGGAAGATGCCGTGGCCAAGATTGAAGCGGGCGCAGACGCCGTGCAGCTGTACACCGGCCTGATCTACAAAGGCCCCGCGCTGGTGGCCGAGGCGGCGCAGGCCATCAAGGCCCATCTGGCCTCGCAGGGCCAGGTTCCGCCTGCTGGCGATGCCTCAGCCGGCCCGCCTGCGGCTGGCGCTCAATAACGGGCGCGCTCGCTGCCTTCTTTGTCGTCCTCTTTGTTGCCTTCCGCCTGCAATGGCTGGCCGCCTGTCCAGGCAGCTTTTGCCTGCGCCATCCGGCCGGCCTGCAGACGGGCGCAGATTGAGCGGCTTCGCACGTTTTCTCGCACGCCATCCGTTTCCGGGCCTGTCCAGGATCTGGCCGTGGGGGCGACAAACTGAGAAAAGCAAGCCGGTTTCGCTTCTGAATCCATAGCATGAGGTCCTAGTGGAATGGGCGCATATGCCATTTTTCATGCACCTGAATTCGCTCCTGTTTTTGCTGCAATCTAACCTGCTGCCCTTTTTCATTTGCCAGCCGCGCTTGCGGGCATTGGCGCGGGAGCGCGGTTTCTGACATGCGGTAACGGTTTGCTGTTTGCCGATAACATTCCCGCTTTTTTTCGCGCATTTTTTTGCGGATTTGCTCATGCAGGCGCTTTTGAAATTCTCGCGGGCGGTGGACTGGCTGAACGGGCTGGTTGGCAAATATGTGATCTGGCTGATTCTGGGCGCCACGCTCATCAGCGCGGGCAATGCGGCGGTGCGCAAGGTGTTTGGCGTGAGTTCCAACGCGCTGCTGGAAGTGCAGTGGTATTTGTTTGCCTGGTCGTTTTTGCTGGCGGCGGGCTATACGCTGCTGCATCGCGAGCATGTGCGCATTGATGTGCTCAGCAGCCGCTTTTCAAGGCGCGCACAGGCGTGGATTGATGTGGCGGGCTTCGCGCTGTTTCTCACGCCGATTTGTCTGGCGGTCATCTACTTGAGCGTGCCGGTGCTGGCCGACAAGTTTCAGACGGGCGAGATGTCGGCCAACACGGGCGGGCTGGTGCGCTGGCCGGTGTGGGCGGCGCTGCCGGTGTCGTTCGCGCTGCTGCTGCTGCAAGGCTGGTCGGAGCTGATCAAGCGCATTGCCTTTTTGCGCGGGCAGGGGCCTGACCCGATGGGCCGCATGAGCGACGCGCAGGACGCGCAGGCGCTGGCCGAGGCGCTGCGCGCCGAGCGGGAGGCGGCGCAGGCTGCCGCACCAGAGAAAAGCGCGGGCTGAAGCGGGGGCACAGGCAATGGAATTCGTGGTGGCCAATTTCGCCCCGGTCATGTTCGCGGGGCTGATCGTGTTTTTGCTGCTGGGCTTTCCGGTGGCGTTCAGCCTGGGCGCGTGCGGGCTGTTTTTTGCCTTCGTGGGCGTCCAGCTGGATGTGTTTCCGCCCAGCGTGCTGGCCTGGCTGCCGCAGCGGCTGATCGGCATCATGTCCAACGACACGCTGCTGGCCGTGCCCTTTTTCACGCTCATGGGGCTGGTGCTGGAGCGCAGCGGCATGGCTGAAGATTTGCTGGAGACGGTGGGCCAGGTGTTCGGCCCGCTGCGCGGCGGGCTGGCGCTGGCCGTCATCTTTGTGGGGGCGCTGCTGGCGGCCACCACGGGCGTGGTGGCCGCTTCGGTCATTTCAATGGGGCTGATCTCGCTGCCCATCATGCTGCGCTATGGCTATGACCGGCCGCTGGCGGCTGGCGCCATTGCCGCTTCGGGCACGCTGGCGCAGATCATTCCGCCCTCGCTCGTGCTCATCATCATGGCCGACCAGGTGGGCCGCAGCGTGGGCGACATGTACAAGGGCGCGTTCACGCCCGCTTTCATGCTGGTGGGGCTGTATGTGCTGTATGTGGTGCTTTTGGCGATATTCCGCCCGGCCTGCGTGCCCGCGCTGCCGCCGCAGGCGCGCACGTTCCGCGAGGCCAACGGCAACAGCGGCTATGCCTCGCTGACGGCGGTGATGGCGCTTTCCATTGGCACGGCCACTGTGCTGGCGCAGAACATGGCCGCCGTGCACACCTGGTGGCTGGGCCGCACGGTGCAGAGCGTGCCCACCGACGAAAAAATCGTGGTGGCCGCCTGCGGCGGCGTGGCGCTGGCGCTGCTCATCGCCCTCATCAACCGGGGGCTGAAGCTGGGGCTGCTTTCGCGCCTGGCCGAGCGGGTGACGTTCGTGCTCATTCCGCCGCTGCTGCTCATCTTTTTAGTGCTGGGCACCATCTTCCTGGGCGTGGCCACGCCCACGGAGGGCGGAGCGATGGGCGCGGTGGGCGCGCTGGTCATGGGCTTTGCGCGCAGGCGGCTGGACTGGGCGCTGCTCAGGCAGGCGCTGGCGGCCACAACCAAGCTGGCCTCGTTTGCCATGTTCATTCTCATTGGCGCCACCATCTTCAGCCTGGTGTTCCAGGCGGCGGACGGCCCGCTGTGGGTGGAACGCCTGCTCAGCGACTTGCCGGGCGGCCCGGTGGGCTTTCTGATTCTGGTGAACGTGATGGTGTTCTTCCTCGCGTTCTTTCTGGACTATTTCGAGCTGTCTTTCATCGTCGTGCCGCTGCTGGCGCCAGTGGCCGAGAAGCTGGGCATTGACCTGGTGTGGTTCGGCGTGCTGCTGGCGGTGAACATGCAGACTTCGTTCCTGCATCCGCCTTTCGGCTTCGCGCTGTTTTTCCTGCGCTCCGTGGCGCCTGCCAGTCCCTATGTGGACCGCGTCACGGGCCAGCTCATGCAGCCGGTGACGACGATGCAGATTTACAAGGGCGCCATTCCCTTCCTGCTGATCCAGCTGTTCATGGTGGGCGTGCTCATCGCCTTTCCGCAGCTGGTCACGGGCAGCCTGGAAGCCAAGGCGGAGGTGGATCTGGACGCCATTGGCCAGCAGATGCTGCAAGACCTGGAGCAGCCTTCCGGGGGCTACGGCGATGCGGCTGATGAAAGCCATGGCGGAGAAGGCGCGGGCGGCTACGGCAGCGAGGGCAGCTATGGCGATGCGCCTGCTGGCGAGTCTTCCGGCAGCGATGCGGGGGGCTATGGCTCATCTGGCGGCTATGGCGCTGGCACGGAAGGCGGCGAGGCCGCGCCGCCGCCGGAAGATGAGCCGCAGGGCTACGGCAGCGAAGCGCCAGCGGAATAACCAGCAGAATAGCCAACGGAATAAAACGGCTATTTTCCATCAGCGCAGTGAATGCGCCAATAAAAAAGCCGCGATGCGAATCGCGGCTTTTTTTATTCATTTATCCATCATTTACAGCTTCGCGCCATTGATGTACTGGTTGTAGGTGAATTCCGAATAACGGTTCCACAAAATCTGCTCTTTCTGAAAGGCGCGCATGTCGTCAAACACCTTCTTGAATTCGGGTGATTTGTCGCAGTGCTCGGCATACACCTCCTGCGCGGCCTTGAAGCCCGCGTCCACCACCGGTTTGGGGAACATCTTGAACTGCGTGTTGCCCGCGCGCAGGCGCTTGAGCGCTTGCGGATTGCGGGCCTGGTATTTGCTCGTCACCTCAATGGCCGCCACATCGGCGGCGGCGCGCACGGCGGCCTTGTATTCGTCCGGCAGCTTGTCAAAGGCCTTGTTGTTGATGAAAAAGTCAAACTGCGCGCTCGCTTCCCACCAGCCAGGGTAGTAGTAATACGGCGCCACTTTGCTCAGGCCGAGTTTTTCATCGTCATACGGCCCCACGAACTCGGTGGCGTCCAGCGTGCCTTTTTCCAGCGCCTGATACACGTCGCTGCCCGGCATGTTCTGCGCCACCACGCCCAGCTTGGCCATCACTTCGCCAAACAGGCCGCCGCCCAGGCGCATCTTCAGGCCCTTGAGGTCATCAGGCGACTTGATTTCCTTGCGGTACCAGCCGCCCATCTGCGTGGTTGTGTTGCCCGCGCACAGCGCGTGGAAGTTGTATTTCTTGAAAAACTCGTCCAGCAATTTGCCGCCATTGCCCTGGCGGCGCCAGGCTTCCATTTGCAGCGTGGTCAGGCCAAACGGCACGGCGCAGGCAAAGGCGAAAACGGGATCTTTGCCCGTGAAGTAATAGCCGGCAGTCTGCGCAATTTCGATACTGTTGTCCTGAATCGCGTCCAGCACGCCGAAAGCGGGCATCAGCTCGCCTGCGGCGTGCACCGACACCTCGAACTTGCCGCCCGTCAGCGCCTTGACCACGCGCGAAAACGTCTCGGCGCTGCCCATGAGCGTGTCCAGCGACTTCGGAAAGCTCGAAGCCATGTGCCAGCGCACCGCCTGCTGCGCCTGCACGGCAGGGGCCACGCCAGCGGCCAGCACGCCAGCCAGGCCAGCGCCTTTGATGAGAGAACGACGATCCATGATGGGGGTTCCTTTTGAATCCATGAAAAAGGGAAAAACAAAGTGTAGTCACGGCCAGCCGTGCCCCGCGTGCAGGAAAACGCCTAATGCCCACCGTCCGGCTGCGAGGCGGCAGATTGAAATGGGGTGGCTGGCTTCGCTATTGAATCAATAGCGTGATGTCCTAGTGGAAACTGCGCAGAACGGTATTTTTGGACCTCTGGATCCGCTCCTGTTTTTGATGGTTCCGGCGAATGCGGCTGTCCGGTTCAGTGCTTGCAGCGCGCGGGCGGCCTGCGGCGGCAAGGCTGGTCCGCCGCTTCACGGGGAGAGGAGGGGAAAACAGCGGAAAAACAGGTTTTCCGTCAGCTCCCCGCCGTGATGCCCGCTTTTTTGATGATGCGGGCATTGGCCTGTGATTCGGCTTGTATCTGCCGGGCAAAGGCAGAGGCGCTGCCGCCAGTGGGCAGGTTGCCGGCGGCTTCGATTTTCTGGCGCGTCTGCGGCTCATTCAGTGCGGCATTGACGGCGGCGTTCATGCGCTCGATAACGGCGGCGGGCGTGCCGGCCGGGGCGAACAGGCCGAATACGGAAAAGCGGTTGGCTTCAGGCAGGCCCAGTTCTGAAAGCGTGGGCGTATCGGGCAGCGCTGCCAGGCGGGCGGGAGCGCCTGCGGCCAGGGCGCGCAGCCTGCCCGCGCGCACGTGGCCGATGACAGCGGGGCCGGCGTTGGTGGAGAGCACTTCAAAGTGCCCGCCCAGCGCGTCGTTGATTTGCTGGCCGCCGCCCTTGTAGGGAATGTGGGTGATGTCCACCTTCGCGCTGGCCTTGATTTGCTCCAGCATGACGTGGCCCAGCGCGGCCGAGCCTGCAGTGGCCCAGCGCACGGAGCCGGGTTCCTCCCTGGCGCGCTCCAGCAGCGCCCTGAAGTCAGGCGCGTGGTTGGCGGGCGTGGCCAGCAGCAGCACGGGCGAGGCCAGCACGCTGGCGGCGGGAGCCAGGTCTTTTTGCGGGTCAAACGGCATCTTGCCGCCCAGGTGGGGCAGCAGCGCCACGGGGCTGACGGAGGCAAAGCCGAACGTGCGCCCATCAGGCACGGCCTTGGCTATGGCGCCCAGCCCTATGGCGCCGCCCGCGCCAGCCTTGTTTTCCACCACGGCGCTGACGCCCAGGCGCTGGGCAAGCTGGTCGGCCAGCAGCCGCGCCGTGGCATCGGCCACGCCGCCTGGCGGGTAGGCCACGATGATGCGAATCAGGCCCGCATCCGCACGCGCGGCGAAAGGCGCAGCAGCAAAAGGCAGGACAGTTGCGCGGGCCAGCAAGCCCAGACAGCGGCGGCGGTTGAAGGCAGGCATGGGAATACGGGGTTTTATGAATGTGAATGCTGCGCCTATTGCGCCTATTGTCAGCCCGCAGGCAGGGCGCTGGCGATGCGAATCGCCATTTTTGGGGCGGGCAAACAAGCGAAGCTGGCGCAGGCAAATGCCTGATTTCCCTGTAATAGGCAGGGGCAATGGCTGGTTTACCATGTGAAAACAGCCGCCTGCATGGCGTGTTTTTTCTTTTGCCCTTCATGGATTTGTTCTATGCAATTTGACATTCTCATCAGCGGCGCTGGCCCGGCGGGCCTGTGCCTGGCGCGCGCGCTTTCGGAATCGGGCCTGAATATCGGCCTGGTTGAGCAGCAATCGCTTTCGGCGCTGGAGCAGGCGCCGTTTGACGGGCGCGAAATCGCGCTCACGCAGCGCTCGGCCACGCTGATGCGCGAAATGGGGCTGTGGCAGCGCATTGAAGCCATGGAGCCTGCGGCGTTTTCACCATTGCGCGATGCGCGGGTATTCAATGGCGAATCGCCCTTTTCCATGCAAATCAGCCACCGTCTCACCCGGCGCGACGAGCTGGGCTGGCTGGTTTCCAACTACCTCATCCGCCGCGCCGCGCTGGCCGAAGTGCAGGCCGCCGCCAGCGCGCATGGCCGCATCACCTTGCTGACGGGGCAGGCCGCCACGCAGGTGCGCTGCGGGGCCGAAGGCGCGCAGCTCACGCTGGCCGATGGCGCCACGCACACCGCGCGCCTGCTGGTGGCCGCCGACAGCCGTTTTTCCGCCACGCGCCGCGCCGTGGGCATTGCCGCGCGGCAAAACGACTTTGGCCGCAGCATGCTGGTGTGCCAGATCACGCACGAAGTGCCGCACGAGCACACGGCCTGGGAATGGTTCGATTACGGCCAGACGCTGGCGCTGCTGCCCATGAACGATGACCCGGCCACCGGCATGCCGCGCGCCTCTGCCGTGCTCACGCTGCCGCACCAGGGCATTGAGGCCATGATGGCGCTGGACGAAGCCGCCTTCGGCCAGGACATGACCCGGCGCTTTCACGGCCGCCTGGGCGAAGTGCGCCTGAACAGCACGCGCCACGTGTATCCGCTGGTAGGCGTGATGCCGCGCCGCCTGGTGGCCCCGCGCTTTGCCTGCGTGGGCGATGCGGCCGTGGGCATGCACCCCGTCACGGCGCACGGCTTCAACTTCGGCCTGCTCAGCGTGCAAACCCTGGCGCAGGAGTTGCGCGCCGCCCACGCCGCCGGCCGCGACATCGCCGCCGCCGACGTGCTGGCCCGCTACGAGCGCCGCCACATGCTGGCCACGCGGCCGCTGTATGAAATCACCGGCCTCATCGCGCGCCTGTACACCACCGACTCCGCCCCCGCGCGGCTGCTGCGCGACGCCGCCCTGCACGCGGCCCAGCGCCTGACGCCCTTCAAGCGCCTGGTAGCCGCCACGCTGGCGGGCCATGCGGCGTAAGAGCCTGTCCAGAGCCTGGCCGTGAAGAAACAAAAGCCAGGAAACCGGAATGGGCCGCCAGGCGCAGACGGGTCTTACGGCCCGCTTGCAGCCCGGCGAGGGCTTGCAAACCCCCCAAGCGCCCGGCCCCGTATTTCCACACCCAAGGACAGAAGCAGCTTTCAAGCCCCCCTCTCATGGCCTGCATGCGCGAAATGAAAAGAGCGAAACGGAAAGAGCAAAACGGGGCGGCAAGCGCGGGCCAGCAAGGCGAATGAAAGGCTGAATACGTGGCATATTCCGCTCCTTTATCAATAGCAATGGGTCCTAGTGAAAATTGCGCTGATGCCAGTTTTTACCCTCTCGAATTCGCTCCTTTTTTTGATTCTGGAATGGACAGCGCGCGTCCGCTCACGGGCTGGGGCCTGTGCGGGGTTTCAGCGCGGGCCGGTTCGCGGGTCCGCATGTCCGTAAAAGCAGGTCCGCGTAAATTCGCATTTCCCTCAACCACCTGAAACAGGAGCATTTGGATGATGCGAACACTTCAGCGAGGCTTTGTGTGCTTTGCCCTGGCGCTGGGGCTGGCAGGCTGCGGCGGCGGTGATGGAGATGCCGCCAGCGCCGGATCGGCGCCGGTCATCACGGCGCAGCCGCAGTCCGTCACCATTTCCAGCAGCGGGGTGACCACGCTGCGCGTGGCGGCCACGGGCAGCGGCGCGCTCAGCTACCAGTGGCGGCGCGGCGGCGCGGCCATCAGCGGGGCCACGTTTTCCAGCTACACCACCAGCACGGCGGGCAGCTACGCCGTGGTGGTGAGCAACGCCTACGGCAGCGTGACGAGCAACACCGCCACCGTGACGGTTCATGACGACGCGGGCACGCCCGGCAACGCCTGGAACATCCACACCGGCAGCCACGCGCCTGATCTGGCGGACACCAGCGACTGGCTGCCCCTTTCCATTGCGCTGGACACGCTGGAGGTCAGCAGCGCTTCGCCGCGCCTGTCGGTGAACCGCGCCAGCAGCAGCATGGCCACGGTTTCAGTGGACGGCATGGCGGCCATCACCCTCACGCGCGACAGCTACGGCCTGACCATTCGCAACCAGCTCAGCGGCGACACGCACGTGGCCTTCAACCTCAGCGGCGCGGGCGTCACGCCGCTGACGGTGTACAGCGCCAATGACTACAAGCTGGCGCTCTCGGGCGCGGCCATTGCCAGCGGCGACGGCCCGGCGCTGAACCTGCAATCGAAACAAACGGCCTTCATCGAGCTGACGGGCATCAACACCCTGACCGACTCCGCCACCTGGAGCGCGCGCACCAGGGACGACGGCAGCGCCATGGACCTGAAAGCCACGCTGTTTGCCGAAGGCCCCGTCGTGTTCAGCGGCAGCGGCTCGCTGGCCATCAGCGCCGCGCCAAGGCACGCGCTGGCCAGCGACGCGCACGTGCGCCTGCGCAGCGGCACGCTCACCCTCACGGCCGCCGCCAAGGACGGCCTGCGCGCCGCCCAGGCCTTCGTGATGGATGGCGGGCAGCTGGACATCACCGCGCCAGCGGGCAAGGGCATCAGGGTAAAAGGCAAGGAAAGCAACGCCGTCGGCAACACGCCGGCGCTGGGCTTTGTCGCCATCAATGACGGCGCGCTGTCCGTCACCAGCCGCGACAAGGGCATGACCGCCTCCTGGAAGAGCAGCGACGGCAAAACGGCCGACACGGCGGACGACCCCGATCCGCGCGTGACGATCAACGGCGGCGCGGTCACCATCACCACCACCGGCGCGCCCCTGGAAAACGCCAATGCGGCCGGCGGCAAAGACGCGCTTTCGCCCAAGGGCATCGAAGCCCGATCCGCGCTCACCGTCAATGGCGGCTCCGTCACCATCAATGCCACGGACGACGCCTTCAAGGCAGGCTCCGCCGTGACCGTGTCTGGCGGGCGCGTTTACGTTGCCAGCAGCAAAGCCAGCGCGGTGGATTCCAGCGGAGCGCTCACCATCTCCGGCGGCTACATGGTGGCCATTGGCGCCAGCGCCACCGAAAGCGCGCTGAACGCCAGCCGGGGCGCCTTCACCGTCACGGGCGGCGTGTTCGTCGGCATCGGCGGCGGCAACAGCACGCCCGCCGCCGACGCGGCCACGCAAAACATCATCTCTGCGCGCAACGTGAGCGCCGGCCTGTGGACGCTGCGCGATGCCTCCGGCAACGCCGTGTTCTCATACCACGCGCCGAAACCGGCCCAGGCCCTGCTCGCCAGCTCGCCGCTCATCGTCACGGGCGGCTCCTACTCGGCAGTTACGGGCGGCGCGCTGGGCAGCGCGGGCGAAGACTTCCACGGCCTGGCCATCAACCCCACCACCCACACGGGCGGCACGGCCGGCCGCAGCGTCACCATCTCCGGCCGCCTGACAGCCATGTGAGCCGAACGCCAGCAGGCCCCAGGCGCACCGCAAGCCCCGCCCGGCGCATACGCCCGGCGGGGCTTTTTTTCAGAGCCTGTTCAGCGTCTGGCCGTGAGGGATGAATGCGCGGGAGGCTCTTGCGGCCCCGCGAAGATGGGCAACGCCGCAAGTCGCCCGATTCCGCGCTTGCCGCACCCACGGATGGATTTCGAGAACAGGCCCTCATCCGCCGCGCTGGCGCAGCGCCTCATACAGGCAAATGCCGCTGGCGACCGAAACATTCAGGCTCTCCACCGCGCCCCGCATGGGAATGCGCACCAGCTCATCGCAGCTTCTGCGCGTGAGCTGGCGCAGCCCCGCGCCCTCCGCGCCCAGCACCAGTGCGGCGGGGCTGGCGAAATCGGCCTCGTACAGCGTCTTTTGCGCCTCGCCCGCCGTGCCCGTGACCCAGATGCCGCGCTCCTTGAGTTCGCCCAGCGTGCGCGCCAGATTTGTGACCATGAAATAGGGCACCGTCTCCGCCGCGCCGCTGGCCACCTTGGCCACCGTGGCGTTGATGCCCTCCAGCGGCCGCAGCAGGTGGCGCGCATACAGCCAGGCAGCCAGGATCAGCCCCAGCACCACGGCCAGCACGCCTCCCAGGCGCACCGGAGGCCCGCCGAACACCTGCTCGTCCAGCCCGAACTGCAGGATGTGTCCATCGGCCAGGCGCCGGGTGAGCAGCCCCGGCTCGCCCGCCCCCGGCCCCGGGGCCTCGCAGTGCTCCCCGGCCGGACCGGCCCCTGCAAAAACGTCCGCATGCCCGCTGACGCTGGCCGCACAGAAGCGCTGGCAGCGTCCCTGCAGCGCGGCATGCGATGACCAGTGCACCTGCCCGTCCCCGTCGCACACGCACAGCGTGAGCGGCAGGCGCCGGGTGAGCGCCTGCGCCCGGGCCACGTCCAGCCGCTCATCCACCATCAGGTCTTCGGCCATGCGGTCCAGATAATCGCCCAGCAGGGGCTGGGCCGCCTCGCGCCAGCCCACCATGAACACCCGGTGCACGCTCACCACGAACACGCCGCACAGCACCACGGCCAGCACCAGAAACACCAGCACCATCTGCAGTTTGATCGAATGCGCAAGCCCCCGGCGCCAGCTG
>ERZ773008.107-NODE-107-length-56538-cov-5.499177_pt1 | contig 56538 bp, 42 predicted proteins | sample MGYA00580664_ERZ773008 | MGnify/ENA primary metagenome ERZ773008 (study PRJEB29015, sample SAMEA2738016) | human oral metagenome | biome: human oral; feature: human-associated habitat; material: dental | place: China | collected 2048 ...
TCTTATGGAGATCGGGTGTGATTGCGCTAAGCAGTCACACCCGATTCTGCGTTTATCGGCCTCGGGTGACCTTGGACTGGGCTAGATCGGTAATCGGAGGGAAGAGGGGAATGGCAGGGCAGTTACACTAGCTTCGCTTCTATTCCGCTGTCGAACAACCTTTGTAGCCTCTCTTGCCTGCTGGTTTTATCTCACGCCTCTTCCTAGATCACTTTTTCTCTATTTATCAAGGTATCCCTTCTTCCTGCACCTCCTTTATTTACTATCTTTGCGCCCTGTATAACGCTTAGCTTATTCTGCTTAGGGTTGTAAGAGGTATGAGCTATGCGCTGGCGTAGCTGGAGGAAGAGCTAGATGAAGATACAGTGGAGGAGATATTATCAAAGAAGGGAAGAGTAAAGTAAGAGTAGAGCAGAGCAAAGCAAAGGAAGAGCAGAGGAGGAAGCAATGGAAGAGAAGGTTTCAAGGTAAAGGATAGTTCCAAAGAGGTGCAATGAATAGGGTGATAGAAGGGAGACTACGATAGTTATAGGATGATGGATTACTATTGCAATGCTCTTTTGTATATATTTGCTAGCTCAAAAGGTTTTACTAATAATTTAGTATAGAAAGTATGATGATTAAACGACTAGTGTTTGTCGCTTTTGTGGCGTTTGCCTTAGCTAGCGTGACTGCTTGTTCGAATGGGAATAAGAAGCCTGAGGAGCCACAACCCGAGGAGTTAGGTGTACGGAAGATCTTCACTATAACCGATCGTTCCGAAGAGAATGATTTTGCTTATACGGGAGTCTTTAAAGGTGCTGAACGTGGAAAATCTACAACTTTTTCTTTCCCAGCTCGCAAAGGCCAAAGTCTTGTCTTTACGACGAAGTTCAGTGCAACTAAGGACTGGTTCGTAGCACCAACTATCCTTTTCCCTCTCTTTAATGAAGATGGTACACCGAATACGGGTGATCTCACCGACTACATCAGTGTTTGGGATGCTAATCTTTTCGATGTCTCGGGGCAACGTCGTCTCTACCCACCAGCCTCTCCTGTACGTGCATTTTGGGTGAAAAGTGATGAATGCCTAAAGTTCTCGCTTAGCTATAATGAGCCTACGGGGATGTTCACTGCAACGCTTACAAATAAGACCCAAGCGGGTAAGAGTTGGAATGGTGTCTTCTCTCCTGGTGTCTATAGTGTGAAGAATGTGGATCCCAAGGAGGATCCATTTAGTGTAGATGCCTTCCGGTATTACTTTTTGCAGACTAGACCTGCCAACCCAGCATTTGAAGAGTATATTCTGTCTGGGAATTTCAGCAAGCTCTTATCGCAGGTCAAGGCTGGTACGGGGTTAAACTTCACTTTCTCAGATCCCGTTGTTGTGGTATATCAGGGTGAAGGGCATCCGATATTCAAGCTTGGAGAAAAGGATCGTGGACAAGGAATTAAGGAGCTTATCCAGAATGGTGATGTGAAAAAGCTTGCGGGATCCCTCAGGCAAGTGAAGGGTGTCAGGCAGGTTTATACCGATGGTGTCCAGACAATGCGCTTGCCAGATGGAGCTAAGGTTTACTATGTCATTGGACTAAGGAATACGAATGACTGGTTCCTTGCCAACATTGAGCCTGTGGGAGCTACGGATGGAGGGTTCATGGGTACTCAACTCTTTGATCTAGGAGTTGCCAAGGATGAAATTCCCGGTGCTGGTGCACATCAGGGTCTCTATGGTGGTAAGCCACAGCCTGAGTCCAATCCAATAAAGCTCGTCAAGACATCCTATCCAATCCCTTCGGTTGATAAGATTATCGAGGTTTGGCTTAAGAAGCTCTAGTATTGAGCTGAAAAGACTCTACTACTTCCGCTGGGAAGGCTGTTATTCTTCTCTATCCAGAACTATAAACCTAGAGAAGGTCTAGAACTGATGAATAACCAGCACTTCTTCTCTGCCTAGCAATCCCAGCTCTATTGATTAAGTACAACACCCCCGACCAGCAATGGCTGGTCGGGGGTGTTTGCTTTTGGGGGTGGAGAGGTTAAATACCTACTCCTCCTCCACCTGGGGTTAGGCCGGAGTCTCCACCGGGCTTGGGCTTCTTGGGCTTAGCTTTATCACTGGGCTTGGGAGAGGGGCCTTGATCAAAGGTTGCTCCAGCGAGGGCATCCTTGAAGCCTTTGCGGATGCGTAGCCCAACACGTGGAGCACGGATGAGCCCAACGTTGAAGTCCTTGACATTCTCCACGGGCTTCGAGCCGTAGGTGAGCTGGAAGATGCCTAGCTCGCCACAGTCCACGGTGTGCCCGAGGGCAAGGAGCTGAGGTACAACCTCCGTCAGACGCGAGAGCACAGCCTTGACGTCAGTCTTACCGACTGTGGTATTCTCGGCTAGGAGCTTGCAGAGGTCGTCGAAGGAGACCTTGCTGTGGACGATGGGCTGTACGCTGAAGACCTTCTTGCCCTTGAGCTTACCGACGGTGGCAACATGCTCAAATAGGTGGAATTTTAGTACAGGCATAGCTGTGTAGTAGAGGCTTGGGGAAATACTCCTATAGGGTATTTTTATTTCTCCTATAGGACAAACATTTTTCTCCTATAGGCAAAAAGAAATTCTCCTATAGGATAAATGAGTTTACCCTATAGGAGAAATTACTTCAGGGTAAATGAGCTTTCCCTTAGCCCCGTGGGATTTGCACCCACGAGCCGTCCTTTACCGGCTCAATTAAGTGTTGTTATATAGCTGGTTATGTCGTTGCTTAGGCTCTACCGCCATCTTCCCAATCCTCGAGGTCACCGCTGGCGGAGAAGTCGATGAGTAGGGTGAGTGGGTGACGTAGCTCTATGAGTTCAGCCAAGGGGCGCTGATATATTTCCTTTTCCATTGTCGCTTATTTCTTGAAGAGGTAGACAGGTGAGGTTTTAATTACTCCGAGGTAGTCTCTCCCCCCTCCTCGTCTACCGATGTCATCGGGATAAAAATTGCTATTCTGCAAGCAATAGTTCCCAAAGTCTTTTGTAAACTCTAGTGAGGCAGGTTTGTCCACCATGGTGGTAGCACCCACAGATGGAGCTACCCAGGAGTACACACTGGTACGTTTAGGAGCTGCGGGACTGTTTATTCTGTTTAAACTAGGGTCAGCACCATAGGCTGGGAATGACTTGGATGGCGTTACTGTAGCCCAGTCAATCTTTCCACCTAGGGAGATATCTTGGATATCATCGACTGTCTGGATGGCAGGATCTGCCCCAACATATTTGGCTTGTACTGTGTATAAGCTGTTCCCGCCATTATATGAATAGCGATAGCGAAATGCGTAGCGCTTGCTATTGCTCATGCTAGTTCCATAGCTTACAGGCTTCGCTGGGACTTGGCAAAAGCGTAGTCCGTACCACTCGAAGTCTGACGGAGAAGCACCTCTAATTATCCGTTTGTAGTAGGCATAAGAGACGAAGAAATGATTCCCTATTTGAACAAACTCATCACGATTTGTCGTGCCAGCGAAAATAGTATATCCAGGGAAAATAGAGTTCATCTCTAGGGCAGTAGGAAGATACCATTGCCCTGTGCCCCCGCTGTACGTACGTGGCTGAGTAAATCTATTCCTGACATTTTCCTTGTTGAAGTAGCCTACTTGGTCGAAGGTTGCAGGGTAGCCTCCGGAATTGTCGACAAACTTTTCTCCCGTCTTATCTAGTGGTGAATCAGAGATACGTTCTAGTGGATTCTTGAAGGAGCGAAGTGCGAGTTCACCTAAGTAGATATGTCCTTCCTGATAATCGGACTGTTCCTTGGTCAGGAATGAGCTCATATCTGTGTAATATCCTTCTGTAATGGAAGTCGTGGGGGTGACGATTAGTTCAACCTTCTGATTTCCCGCTATCCTGTATGGATCTTTGTGGTGGTAGTAGAAGGTTGGGAGCCAGACCAAGAAAGTCTCGTTGCTGACTGAATGGGCATTGATATGGATTGTACCATCGGCGAACTCATACTCTTGGTATGCACCAAAGCCTCCAGGGGTGCCACCCCCTTGGTTCGTAAAATATAGCTTCCCTCTTTGCTCTCCTTCTGTAACGATAAATGCCGTTTTGGGCGTAAACAGGTAGCTCATGAATGTGTTGATGTCCACTGCCTGATCAAGTTCGTTCCGAATCTTGAACTTGAGGAAGGCTCCCATAGGCCTAAACTTACGGACTTGGGCAGGTAGCTTACCAGAGTGTAGCTGTTGTGGTGCTTGGCTACGATAGTCTAGCTTGAACTCCATCTTGTAGGGGACATTGATTGGAGAGGTTGCTGAGCCAAGTTGGTGGATCTTCTGGTCCAGTAGAATGGAACTATGTAGCTGATTTCCGATAAGTTTTGTATTAGGATCATCCCTATCTCCTGCGATGATAGCGATAAGTGTTATGTTTGAATAGCCGTAAGTAGCGGGGATAGGTAGATCGCCCTGATAGTAGATCTTCTTTCCGTCCTTGACTTTCCAATCAAGCCATTCGGAGTAGATGAGCCTGTCTCCGGCATAAATAAATGTCCAGACAGGGACTGTGGTACGACCATCAAGCGACACCTTGGGAAGGCCATCCTTTAGGACAAAGTCCAGAGCTCTGGGGCTAGACACTTCCCCCGAGACATCGACATAGATAGGAGTGGTCGCACCTGCGCTCTCCTTTCCTTTGGGCTCATTAGCCTCCTTGCTACACGAGGCAAGGGCAAGGAGGGCGAGGAGAGCCAAGAGTACTTTCTTCATAATTACTAATTGATTGTGATTGTACATAACGAAGCAGGGACACCACATGGCGATACGTGCCATGCAGTGTCCCTGCTTCTACTCTTTGTTAAGTATTGTTTCCCGCTAGTAGGGGGGGGGTAAAATTGTGTTAAGGTTTTGACGAGCGTCAGCAAAGAAGAGACGCTGAGAAGCGTTGCCTCCCAGTGCCTCTATATCTATATATTTCTGACTACTTGCCATCATTCTTAACTAATCTTACGCCTGCAAAGGTAAAGAAATAAATTAAATATAAAATACTACGGCTTGGTATTCATTTGTTTGTGGTGATGTATAGATGTGATGTGAAGGCTTACGTATGCTCGTGTCTCTAGCTCGAGCTGACGATATACGTAGCTATGTGGATAGATAAACGTATTTTTGCTCCGCAAACAGGTTTTCCAAGACCACTACTTTAGGTATTTAATAACGGAATTTATGTCCAAAGCAACCATAGCGTTCTTCGGAACAATGCCTTATGATAAGGCAACCTTCAAGGCTGTGAATGAGCAGTACGGCTTTGATATTAAGTTTTACACAGGTAACCTCAGCCTCGATAACGTCTCACTGACGCGTGATGCTGATGCCGTCTGCGTCTTCGTTAACGACAATGTCGATGCAGAGCTGATTCTTCGGCTGAAGGAGCACGGCGTGCGCCTGATTGCCCTGCGCTGTGCAGGGTACAACAATGTGGATATTGCTGCGGCGCAACGTGCTGGTATCGCTGTGGCACGTGTACCTGCCTATTCACCACATGCCGTGGCAGAGTACGCTGTTGCGCTCATGCTCTCACTCAATCGTAAGATACAGCGTGCCTCTTGGCGTACACGTGATGGGAACTTCTCGCTCAATGGTCTGATGGGCTTCGATATGTATGGTAAGACCCTCGGGGTGATCGGTACGGGCAAAATCGCTAAGGTACTGATTGGCATCCTGAAGGGCTTTGGTATGAAGATCCTTGCCTACGACCTCTACCCCGATCATGCCTTTGCAGAGGCGAATGGTGTAGACTACGTTAGCCTCGATGAGCTCTATGCAGGCTCAGACATCATCTCTCTGCACTGTCCACTCACCCCAGAGACAGAGTACCTCATCAACCGTGAGAGCATCGCGAAGATGAAGCGTGGTGTGATGATCATCAATACGGGGCGTGGGCGACTAATCCACTCCGATGACCTTATCGAAGGGCTGAAGACAAAGCAAGTGGGCTTCGCAGGACTCGACGTTTACGAGGAGGAAGAGCCGTACTTCTACAAGGACAAAAGCGACAAGATCATTGATGACGACACGCTGGCACGTCTACTGTCCTTCAACAACGTCATTATGACCTCGCACCAAGCCTTCTTCACTGAGGAGGCAACGCAGAATATCGCTCATACGACACTCTCTAATGTACTAGACTTCGTCGAGGGGCGTCCGCTCGTAAATGCTGTGCATGACTAGCCTCTTGGGCTAACCGATTTCAAACATTACTCGCCCCACCCCGACCTTCCCCATCTGAGGTAAGGCGAGGTGGGGCGAGTGCTTTCTTATGGATTGCTTGCTAGAGCTCGAAGGTAAAGATGGAGGTATTCATCCGTATCTTTTGATTTAGGCGCATGAGCTTCGCCACCCACCAGACCTCAGCCATGAGGTCTATGATCGGTGTCTTGCGGATGAAGCGAGCTGATGGTACGAGCCGTAGAATGTCTGCCTCGGAGTCAACTCCCTCGGCGAAGTTTGCCTCCATGTGCTTTAGTGTGTCGTGTTGTCTGGAGCGTTTTGCCCATGCACGGCTTAGTGCGTCGAAGATAACGGTGCATCTACCTGCGAAGGTCTCATGTAGATGCGTCAGAGCCTGCTGGATCTCGGTCTGGTTTAGGTAGGCAAAGACCCCCTCTATGCAGACGATGACGTGCGTCTCGGCATCCAGCTCGGCAGCAATAGTCTTAATCCAAGTCTCGTCAAGGAGGTTGCCTCCGATCATATCCTTCGCCTCCTTGAAGAGCTGTTGCCGAACCTGAATGACGTTGGGGAAGTCCATGTCGAAGTGCTGAGCTCCGTACGTACGGCCCGCGATGCGTTCACCTCGGGTATCTAGCCCGCAGCCCGCATTGATCGTGACAAATCGCTTACCTGCAGCGTGTAAAGCCTCTGCTTGTCGCACGACCTCCGCATCGAAGTAACGGGCTCTGACGAGACAGCCATAGTAGCTAGGGCTCTTCTTCGGGGAGAACTTCTCTTGGTCGTAGCGGATTTTTTGGTACAGCTCCTCGGCGAGTTTATCGTTGAGAATAGGCTTCTTACTACGGCAGTCGAGTGCGCGCATCGCTAGTGGGATTACAAGGGTCTCTTGGACTGCACCAAGCCCCTCGAGATTGATCTGTTCCATATTTAATAATGGTGTTATTTATGACTTACGTCACAAAGCTACTATTTCTCTATTAACTCCGTTTGGATACCTCTAGAGTTTTCAGTCGAGAGCTCTAGAGCTTTTGCTTGGAAGCTCTAGAGACTCTAACCCGAAAGTACTCTGTTTCTCCTCCGCTAGAACTTGGTTTAGGGTGACAGATAGACCTCTATCTTCCTCTGTAAAAGGGCAAAGGAAGGACACGGAAGGCATATATGAAGAAATTTTAAGATATTTGTGCTGAGAATTTGCGACATAATCCAAAAGAATACTTAATTAAATGGCTAAAAGTGCTTTGCAAGAGGCGCGTAGTAAGTACGCTCCGAAGCTACCAGCAGCCCTAGAAGGGGCAGTAAAAGTACGCCTTGGTGAGGCTACCAAGAGCGTTAGTGACCAAGACGCTATCCAAAGTCTTTTCCCAAATACCTATGGCTTGCCCAAGCTCACCTTTGAGGCTTCTAGCGAGGCGGTAGAGGCTAAGCCCCTCAACGCTGGGGTAATCCTCTCCGGAGGTCAGGCTCCTGGTGGTCATAATGTGATTGCTGGGATTTTTGATGGTATCAAAAAGATTCACCCTGATAGTCGCCTCTACGGCTTCCTCATGGGGCCTGATGGGCTGGTGAAGCACAACTATATTGAGCTAACGAGCCAGATCATCGATGAGTACCGCAATACGGGGGGCTTCGATATCATTGGCTCTGGACGTACCAAGCTCGAGGAGAAGGAGCAGTTCGATAAGGGACTAGAGGTGCTCAAGAAGCTAGATATCCGTGCTCTAGTCATCATCGGAGGAGACGACTCCAATACGAATGCTGCCGTACTAGCCGAGTATTACAAGGCTATCGGCGCACCAGTCCAGGTAATTGGTTGCCCTAAGACAATCGATGGAGACCTGAAGAATGAGCAGATTGAGACGTCCTTTGGCTTCGACACCGCTACGAAGGTGTATGCCGAGGTCATCGGTAATATCCAGCGTGACTGTAACTCTGCCCGCAAGTACTGGCACTTCATTAAGCTCATGGGTCGCTCTGCCTCACACATCGCACTCGAATGTGCCCTGCAGGTACGTCCTAATGTGGCGATCATTAGCGAGGAAGTAGAGGCAAAGAACCTGACCCTAGACGACGTTGTGACCTCGATCGCAGAGGTAGTAGCGGAGCGTGCTAAGAATGGTGAGAATTTTGGTACGGTACTCATCCCCGAGGGACTCATCGAGTTCGTCCCAGCGATGAAGGCTCTTATCGCAGAGCTGAACGACTTCCTCGCTCACCACGAAGGAGAATTTCGTGCTGTTGCCTCCGAAGACCAGCGTTCATTCATCATTGAGAAGCTCTCAAAGGCTAACTCCGATCTTTATGCTAGCCTCCCCACAACGGTTGCTCGCCAGCTCACACTCGATCGTGACCCACATGGTAATGTGCAGGTGTCACTCATTGAGACAGAGAAGCTCCTAGCAGAGATGGTAGGGACGAAGCTCGCAGAGTGGAAGAAGGATGGACGCTTCGTCGGTAAGTTCGCTCCACTCACACACTTCTTCGGCTACGAAGGTCGCTGTGCTATGCCCTCAAACTTTGACGCAGACTATTGCTATGCCCTTGGGCGCACGGCTGCATGTCTCATTGCCGCAGGTGTCACAGGGTATATGAGCTCTGTACAGAACCTTACTGCTCCAGCTAAGGAGTGGATTGCGGGAGGCATTCCTACGACGATGATGATGAATATGGAACGTCGTCATGGTGAGATGAAGCCCGTAATCCAGAAGGCTCTAGTTGATCTGAATGGGAAGCCCTTCGCCTTCTTTGCTGCACATCGTGCGGAGTGGGCGAAGACAACGAGCTTCACGTACCCAGGGCCGATCCAGTTCTACGGACCAGTAGAGCTGTGTGACCAGCCTTCACGTACGCTAGCTCTCGAGCAAGGCAAGTAATCGCTCGGCGCATCCCCAAGGTCGGAGCAACCGCACTCCTAAAGGCCTAGCTTCGCCCCTTGGTAAAAGACTAAGGCAACATCTCTACAGCGAGAGATGTTGCCTTTGTTCCTTTATATCTAGGCTTGTGTAGGTCGTCCACAAGCGATGGTGTTTACTTAGAAGTCTTTGGAGAGCATCTGTATCCTTTTAGTCTCGGAGAGGTAGAGTAGGGGGGATTCCCCTGTATTTGGTGTGAGAGATGTTTTGAGCTTTGTCGTATGCCTTAGCCTCGGTAGAGCCGTGAGCCGAGGAGCCAGACGAGGGTACTGCGCACCGTGAGGTAGCTGAGGAAGGCAATCCAAAGACCATGTGCCCCGAGAGGATGAATGGTCACAGTATAGACCAAGAAGAACGTAGCTCCAGCAACCAGCATAGCCATACCCATCGTACGGCTGTCCGTTGCTCCAACGAGTATCCCATCCCAGAGAAAGGCAGCAAAGGATACCAAGGGTACGAGTGCCATCCAATACCGAAACTCCAATGCACGCTCCAGCACATCGGTCTTGTCCGTCAGCAGAGAGAGGAAGGGCTCGGGTAGGAAAGCATAGAGTACAGCACCAATGGAGGCTAGGATGAGCCCGACACGAAGCACCGTTGGGATAACCTGCTTCAGCCGATTTCGATCTCTTGCTCCGATTGCTTCTCCGACAAGAGCCTCTGCTGCATAGGCTATCCCATCCATGAAATAGGAGAAGAGGGTGAAGAGCTGCATCAAGAGGCTATTAGCCGCCAAGGTTGTGACCCCGATCATTCCGCCTGCATGTATGAAGAAGAGTGTCACAGCTTGTAGGGTAAGCGTCCGGATGAGTAGATATTTCCCTACATGGAAGTAGCGGACAAGTGTCGGCGGATGCCAGAGATACTTCCGAGAGAAGAGCCTCAGGATACGTCTATGGCTATGCCAAGCACCGAGAGCAAGAGCAATGATGGCGGCATACTGAGCTAGTGCTGTACCTAGAGCTAGCCCCCCGACGCCCATCTTGAGAGGGAAGGCTAGGAGGTAACTGAAGAGGATATTGGCAAGGTTGCTCCCAATGCTGACGCTCATCACGAGCTTCATGCGCTGCACTCCGATGAGCCACCCATTATATACGTACAGAAGGAGTGCCGCAGGAGCGCCAAGGAAAGAGTAACTGAGGTATTCTTGTGCCTCTAAGGAAAGAGAGGCAGAGCCGTCCTGCAGGAGGTTTGCAGCCGGGGCGATATAGAGTGGACGAAGCAGTACGAGTAGTAGCCCAACACTGAGGGCAATGATTGATCCCGAGGAGAGCTGACGAAGGAGCGCACGCGCATCACCTGCTCCCCAGGCCTGTGCTGTAAAGCCTGTTGTTCCCATCCTCAGAAGGCTCCAGATGCCGATGACAAAGTGCGTCACAGCAGCACCAATGGCTACGGCGGCAATGCTCTCGGAGTGAGCCATCCGCCCTGCCATAGCCATGTCGCAGAGCATTAGGAGTGGGACGGTGACGTTCGATAGGATATTGGGCAAAGCCAGTGCCCAGACCTTCTGTGTTAGGGTCGTCTGTCGCTGATTGCCTCCTATCAGATATGTGTTCTTCGTCTTACCCAAGCTGTCGATAGTTGTGCTTGAACCTCGATGGCTACTTCTTGGTGTGTTGCTCGAAGACGATGAGCAGGATGTCACCTACCTCAAGTGCGAGCTTGCCCTTGGGCACCATGTAGTTATCGCCACGGCGTACTAGGATGACAAGTTCCTCCTCTCTTAGGTCAATCTCCATCAAGAGACGTCCGTCGGAGAGCATCTCGTTCGTTACCTCTCGCTCTACCATCTGCGCACCTGTATGCTGAGGGATTTCCACACCGAACAGGCTTACTTTATTCTTCGCTTCTTCATCCAGTTTCAGCAGGCGTGCCACCGCAGGCATGGTACTACCCTGGATGAGTAGCGAGAGCAGGGTGATGAAAAAGACAATATTAAAGAGTGTCTCTGCTCCCTCGACTTGGCTCATCAAGGGATAGGTGGCGAAGATAATCGGTACAGCACCACGGAGCCCAACCCAGGAGAGGAACCACCGGCCACGTATACTGATGCTCGGGAAGAAGACGAGACAGAGGTGTACGGCCAGAGGTCGGGCAACGAAGATCATGAACAGACCAGCTAAGAGGGCAAAGCCTGCAATCGGTAGCAGATTGTGTGCATCGACAAACAGCCCCAATATGATGAAGAGGGCAATCTGAAGTAGCCACGTCAGTCCATCAAAGAAGGTCACGATACTCTTCTTGTGTATGACTTTCTTATTTCCTACGACCACGCCCATGATGTAGACAGCTAGATAGCCATTACCTTGTAGGAGTGTTGTCGCAGAGAAGGTTAGGAAGACAGCACAGAGCAGGAGAATGGGGTATAGGGCTTCGTTGCCAATATTCGCTTTGTTGAGGAACTTGACTGTTAGCCATCCCATCGCATAGCCTAGTAATCCACCGACTGAGAATTGTAGTAGGAAGGTCAGCAGGATGCTCCCTATGGAGCCTTCGCTCCCCCCCGTGACATACTGAATGAGGGCAATGGTGAGCATGTAGGCCATCGGGTCATTACTCCCGCTCTCGAGCTCTAGGATGGGGCGCAGACCCTCCTTGAGGTGCATGTTCTTCGAGCGTAGCAGGGCGAAGACAGAAGCTGAGTCTGTACTGGACATCGTGGCGGCCAGCAGAAGGGCGATGGGGAAGGTGAAGTGTACGGGGGCAAACCCTAGCAGATCCATCCCATAGAGGAAGCCTCCGAAGCTGACCGTTGTCAGTAGTACACCCAGCGTGGAGAGCGTGATCCCTGGTCCGAGGATGGGACGGATCTCTATGAACTTCGTCTCTAGTCCCCCGAAGAAGAGGATGACGGTGAGGGCGATCATCCCAACGAATTGGGTGTGCCCTGCGTCATTATACTGTATCCCGAGTCCCGAGCTACCGAAGATCATCCCCGTGATGAGGAAGAGGAGCAGGGCAGGTACGCCAAAGCGCGTCCCAACCTTGCCTGCCATGATCCCAGCGAGCATGAGGATTGACCCGACGAGTAGGATAGGTTCGTATGCTAATGGGGCATGCTCCATGAGTGCATGATGTTATCTAGTCTTTTTTGTTCCGTGTCAAGTGTCGAATTTAACAAAGATATGAAAATGCAACTACTTTTTCAATAATAAGACTTGAAAAGCCCTCTTTATCACATCTTTTGCTCTCCTAGGGTGAATCTCCAGAGCATGACGAAATGGTGTTTTGTAAGTGTTTTAATATAAGCTAGATATATTTGTATGAAATGAAGCAATAGCGAGTTGCCATAAGTCGCTTCGATGAGTTATGGTAACTCGCCGCAACGAGTTGTGGTAAGTCATCTCAGCGAGTTATGGTAAGTCGTAGAGACGAGTTATGGTAAGTCGTAGAGACGAGTTATGGTAACTCGTTTAGGTGTGTTTTTGTATGCTTGTATCGAATTGATTTGTAACTGTTTGTGTCTTGCCTAGGGTTTGGGTGTAGTCCACTAGAGGAGGGTGCAAATTTCACTCCCTCGTCATCTGTTTATATATAAAATGGGCAGGAGGGTCTTAGGAGTTGACCTTCCTGCCGTAGTGCTTTTGGGAAAATAGAGGGAAAGGATTGAGCTTTGGGGAGAGTGTTCGCCTGTTAGAGAGGTCGGGGCTTGCCCTGCGAGCGTGAGGGGCAGGTATGGGTAGAAGTGAAGGGGCTCTATCCCTACTTGCGGAAGAGGAGACGGAAGGCTTCTTCCACAGTCTTCACCCCAACGAGGCGTATCTTACGCGCGGGATCCTCAGGCAGGCTTGCGAGATTTCCCTCGGGTAAGATCATTGCACGGAAGCCGATGCGCTCCGCCTCCATCAGACGCTGCTCTATGCGACTAACGGGGCGTACTTCACCCGATAGCCCGACTTCGCCCGTGAGGCAAACACCCTCGGGGAGTGCGAGATCAAGGCTCGAGGAGAGTACGGCGGAGATGACAGCAAGATCCGAGGCAGGATCGCTCAGCCGTATGCCACCAGCGATATTGAGGAAGACGTCCTTTTGGATGAGCTTAAAGCCTGCCCGTTTCTCCAAGACCGCTAGGAGCATATTCATACGTCGGGTATCGTAGCCTGTCGAGGAGCGTTGGGGGGTGGCGTAGACTGCTGAGCTGACGAGGGCTTGCGTCTCGATGAGGAAGGGGCGTACTCCCTCCATGGCAGCAGCAATGGCTACCCCACTGAGACGTAGCCCGGTGTGGCTCATCAAGTGCTCGGATGGGTTATCTACAGGGCGTAGCCCGCTGTGACGCATCTCATAGATGCCTAGCTCGGCGGTACTGCCAAAGCGGTTCTTCTGCCCCCTGAGGATACGATACATGTAGTGCTTGTCCCCATCGAACTGCAGGACGACGTCTACCGTATGCTCTAGTATCTTAGGACCAGCAATGCTGCCTTCCTTATTGATGTGTCCGATGAGGATGACAGCCACACCCTCCGTCTTGCAGTACTTGAGGAGGGCTCCAGCACATTCCCTGATCTGTGAGACGCTCCCTGCAGAGGAGTCCGATAGCTCAGTCTGGATCGTCTGTATGGAGTCTATGACGAGGAGGTCAGGGCGGATGTCGTGAGCTGTATGAAGGATTTTCTCTAGGCTGGTCTCTGCATAGATGAGACATTCGCTCTCAGACCCGCCCAAGCGATCAGCACGCATCTTGAGCTGAGAGAGGCTCTCCTCCCCCGAGATGTAGAGCGTACGATAGGGTGTGCTTAGGACGGTTTGTAGGATGAGGGTGGACTTCCCGATGCCTGGCTCACCACCGAGCAGGACAAAGGAGCCTGGGACAAGACCACCACCAAGTACACGATTGAGTTCTGGGTCACCGAGGTCAAGGCGTACCTCCTCCCTGCACTCAATGTCTTGGATACGTATCGGTCGAGAGGGGCTTAGGGTTGTGGCAGAGAAGGAAGAGGACGCGTCCCTCTTGCCTACTACGATTTCTTCCTCCTCAATGCTATTCCATACGCCACACTGTGAGCAGAAGCCTTGCCACTTCGGGTACTGTGCCCCACACTCGGTGCAGTGGTAGATCGTCTTTTTCTTAGCCATAGATTATTCGGCAATGTCCTCGGTAGGGAAGGGGATAGGAGCAGCGTTAATCCCGACATAGATAGTACATGAGCCGGGGAAGATACTTTCGTAGAAGGCCTCCCGAAAGCCTGCCTCCTTTAGGATCTCGACCATTTGCTCCCTCTGAGGTACTGCCTTGATGGACTGAGGAAGGTAGCTGTAGGCATCCTTATCCTCCGTCATAAGGCGTCCGATGAGGGGGACAATGTGCCCTGCGTAGAGCTTGTAGCCTAGGTGTAGAATGGGATTTGTAGGCTCGGAGAGCTCGACAATGATGAGGACGCCAGAGGGACGTAGTATGCGGTGTAGCTCACGAGCTGCGGCAGGGATGTCAGAGAAGTTCCGAATGCCAAAGCCGATCGTTGCCGCATCAAATGTAGCATCAGCAAAGTCTGTGGCGGTGGAGTCCTGTCGAAGGAAGTCAATCTTCCTATCTAAGCCCAGCATGCGTACTTTCTCACCCCCTATGCGCATCATCTCCTCGGATATATCAATCCCTGTCACGTGGGTGATGGATGGAATGGTTTGTACAAGTTCGATGGCGAGATCCCCAGTCCCTGTGGCGACATCCAGCACTTCTTTTGGCTGGTAGGGTGCTAATAGATGCAGAGCTCGTCTCCGCCATGAGCGGTCAAGACCTAGCGAAATGATTCGATTAAGTCGGTCGTACTTCGGTGCGATCCGATTAAACATCTTGCGTATCTGATCGACCTTAGGTTCGTCACTGTCTTTATATGGGGTAATCATCTTAGGGTAATATATATAAAGGAGAAGGCGACCTTACGGCTTGGGACTTCGCTCGTTGAGGTACGTGTAGGGACAACCGTTGCCACATACTGCCCCGAAGGGAGGCTGAGAGGAAGGGTTAGATGATCCTGATTGAAGGAATAGCGAGCACGTAATACTTCTTCGCCCAGCATAGAGTAAATGCGTACGTCTACTGACTTGTAGAGGGCGAGGTCTGCCTTGATATGGAGCTGGCGGTCGTGATAGTAGGCATGGATGAGCGCATCTTGTGTCGAGACGTTACGACCTGTCTTAGCGGGGGTGGATGTTTCGATGAGGAGGTCGATCCAATATGCTCCATTGGATACATCCGCACTGCGTTGCCAAGCCTCGCCCACCTTGCGTGTCCATGCTGACCATCCATGCGAATCTATTGGTCCACCCTGATGCATGAGTACGGGTAGACGCATCGCCCCTCCCTCCTTATTGCCACAGGAGAGGATGTATTGCCCTTCGGGTAGGGTAAGGGTAGGGGTTGTAGGAGCTGGGAAGAAGACCTCAATAGAGTCTTGTCTCAGCGTGCGCGAGCGGAGGACATACTTATTCCCCTGCTCCTCGTGGGCGCTGAACTTCCCAACGTTTGTTGAAGCGAACTCAAAGAGTGGAGTCGTTAGCTCCCCATCGCCTCGGAAGGGAGATAGTGCAACACGTAGCTGAGGGAGTTGTGTACGAGCTAGGTCTTTATTCGACTTAAAGACAACGTACGCTCCGAGGACACGTACTGTACGACTCTCGGGGAGGGTGAAGACGCTTCCTAGCTCCTCGGTACTTGTCGTTGGCTTATAGATATAATTAGGTCTATTGCCTCCCTGGCTCGGAGTATTGGGGTCAGGGTAGAGATGACTGATGCGCTGGATGATCTTGGGGGCTATGGGATCATAGCCTGCACAAGTCTCTTGCCCTGTGCCCGAAGGGTCGAGCCAAGGTTGTAGGGCGGTGAGGTTTCCCTTACCTGACTCTTTTCGCCACGCTTCTTTAATTGCCCAATAGGCATCTTCTGTGGGTGAAGAGCAATTGGAGGAGCCTCCTGTCAATGCACCGATAATCCGACCTTCGCCATCGAAGAGTGGAGAGCCAGAGGAACCTGCAGCTGTAGAACCTATCTTCCAGCGATGTACCATCCAGTGCTTGCCCTCCCACGAAGGGTCGCACAACAAGCCCAAACAATAGTCTTCTAGTGAGAGCGTCCTGTCGGAAGCCTCTGAGTAGCGTTTGGTAGAGCCAAGAGGATGGTGTATGCCAAAGAATGGGGCGCGAGGCTGTGCCTCGATGCTCCAGCCTGCGAAGTAAGGTTGATAAGCCTCTGGGATCTTCCTCGAGGCAGGGAGCCCCTCGATACGGAGGAGTGCCATATCAGAGTCCTCATTGTAGGCTATGAGCTTTGCTCCACTGAGGCTTTGCTCCTCGGTGGCACGTATATTACCCTCTCGCTGTGGGGTTTGGAAGTTGAAGAAGAAGACCGTCGTGGCAGCTTCCTTCTCAATCTTAGGGAGGTTGCCCTTTAATGCAAATAGCTGATTGACGCAGTGCCCTGAGGTCAGGACGTAGGGCGTACCATCGGAGCGTGTGGTGTTGATGAGCACACCACTGCTGATCCGCGATCCCCCGACCATGAGCTGTACGACACTGCGGGTCTCCTTCCAACGGCTAGGATAGGCAAGGACATTTGGTATGCAAGCGATCTCCGTGAGTCCATTATACCCATTGATGGTATAGTCATAGAAGGGCTCACCAGGATGAGCAAAGTCAGGCTCTGCCCTCCAGCTACGGAAGCCATGGAAAAGTGCCTGTATCTGGAAGGGTAGTTCGCCACGCTCGGGCGTATATCCCATGGGGAAGTCATACTCCAACCTCAGGTAATTGCCCTCTAAGGGTCGTAGTTGTAAGAGGCTGTCTGGTGCGTTGTTTTGGCTCGTGAGGGCTCCGATTTGGTCTCCCTCTGCACCTGTAATGAAGAGCCGTCCTCCCTCGGGGAGAGCAAAGCGACTCAGACACAGGCTGACGTTCTTTGCTCCCGTAGCGATGAGCTCTGCCCTCCATACATAGTTGCCCGCACCATCTACGAGGTATTCTCCAAGGCTGTGGGCATCCGCATGGAGCGGACGCTCTAGGGCAAACTGATAGGTGCGAAAGCCTTTCCCTCTTTGGGTATCCAGCTTGGGTAGCTCTGCTGCCCTCAGCTCAGGCAGACGGAGGACAGTAGGTATCAGGGCTGCTGTGCGAGCTTCGCCTACGAACGCCTTACGTAGTACGCCCTCGCTAGAGCGTGCCGGTAGTGGCTGAGTAATCTGTGCCTCGCTCCTGAGACCACCCCAGAGGGTGAGGACGAGGAGCGTAAGGAGACCTATTCTTGATGGGGCTTGTCCATGCTGGAGGTAGCCTAGGGATCGCTTCATCTTCATACTTTTATAGAGGCAAAGATAAGCTAATATCATGCTACTACTTCCCTGTCATCTCGATAGAGTGGGATAAAGTGAGGAAAGAGAAGTGTAACTCTGACCGATTGTCAGCGGGTATTCGATACAAGTACCTTAGACTGTTTGGAGGGGGGCGTAGCTTGCTCTTACAGAGTGAAATGCGAAGGTCAAAAGATGCAGTATGACGAGTTGCCATAACTCGTTACAAAGAGTTATGGTAACTCGCTGAAAAGAGTTGTGGTAAGTCGTTGAAGAGAGTTACGGTAACTCGTTTTGGTGACTTATGGTAAGTCGTTATGCCTCGCTCACTAGCCCTGTATCTAGGGCGTTTGAGAGAGGTGGCAATCGATAATAAAGAGGGACAAGCCAAGAAGAACTAAATGCCAGTGCAATAAAGGCGTAGCCATTAGGGGTATCATCCTAGCCTGTAGACTATGAGGATGAACTTAACCTAATGGCTACGTCTTTGCTTCCTGTTGTGCGATGACCTGCTGTAATCGAACGCGTGTGTTATCAAGGCTTCACGCTAGCCGATCAGCTGAGATTGAAGTCGAGCTGCCTAAGGAGCAGTGCCTCTGCCTCATCATACCCTACAACATGATAGGCCGAAGCCTCACGAGGGAAGAGATAGCTCTTGCGTAGACGATTGAAATCCTGAGGTGTGGCTTGTAGCTCTTGTGTCGTTGTGCTGGGGTTAGCTGTGTGAAGTAGGGCACGACGTACACGCTCCCCCTTGGGGTAGCATGAGAGATCAACTATGGGGGTGCTGGGTGCAGGTAGGCAGGAGGCATCCCATAGCCCCTTGGGCTTATTTAGTGCTAAGTCATCACAGATGGCCTCGAGAGCCATGTGTGACCCACGCCACTTCCCATCGGCAGTCCAGCCTGCGATATGTGGGGTAGCAATGAAGGCTTTGCGTGCTAGCCTACCATCAATCGTAGGTTCGCCTTCCCAGCAGTCGAGGACAACATCTCTGATCCAGCCTTTGTCTAGTGCTTCGTGTAGAGCCATGCTGGGTGTTACTCCTCCCCGACAAGCGTTGATGAGGAGAGGCCTCCGAGAGCATCGTTTGAGGAAATCAGGATCCACCATCCCTTGGGTTGGGTAGCGTCCATCTTTGGTCAGAGGTACGTGTAATGTGATGATGTCGCTCTCTGCGAGGAGTGTCTCGAGGGAGGTTGTGAAGCCTTCCGCTCCCTCACGCTCCGCTCGAGGAGGGTCGTAGAGCAAGGGTTGTAGTCCGAGTGCTGTGACACGATCAGTGAGTCTTCCTCCGACGTTCCCTACGCCAATGATCCCGATGGTCTTGCCTTGTAGCACTTCACCTCGTTGTAGTGACCAGAGCGAGAGAGCCGAGAGTACATATTGCACCACGCCGAGGGCGTTGCATCCAGGGCTGTTGTGCCAGTGAATATGATGCTCCTCGCAGTAGGCAGTGTCGATATGGTCAAACCCTGCCGTTGCGGAGGCAATGACGCGTACGGAGCTCCCCTCGAGGAGGGTTTCATCACATTGTACGACACTTCTGATGAGCAGGGCATCGGCGTTCTTAATCCGTTCGGAAGAGAAGTCTGTACTGTCCAAACGTATGACTTCGCCGACCTCCTCTGCTAATGTGCTTAGGTAGGGCAGCGAACTGTCTATGATGAGTTGTGGCTTTTTCATCCCAGTCTTTCGGCTCTATGATATGTGAGCAAATAATCTTCCATACCCCAAAGGTGCATAGAGTACCTCAGAGGAGTGCTCGGCGAGATGAGAAGATGATAATATGGTACTATTGGGTACTATCGCAGGCTGAGACGTGTGTATAGATATGGAGCGTGCAGGAAGAGCCAAGTTTTCATAGCATGCATTCGACCTCCTGCTACATTGAGGTAGGGACGTCGACGTGCTCGCTTCAAATAAGGAAGGAAGGCTTTAGTTATTTCTCGATACTTCTCCGGGGCTTCTAAGTAAAGTTGATACCAGTACATCCACAGGTAATTTACAGCCATTGTGTTTGCATGCAGGAGCATATCCCTATCTCTTGTGTAGCGGCTCATTAGTTCCTCTATGTTATTGAAGAGGTAGGACATGCGCTCACTGAATACCCCAGTTGTAGAGCCATCTCGCCCCATCCTGTAGTTGTATCCTGCGATAGGAAGTAGGTAGTAAGACTTAATCTTGTGGAGGACTTCAAGCACGAAGCTGTTGTCCTCGTACACATAGCCTTCGCGGAAACGTATGGTGCCAATTGCTTCCTGCCTGAAGACTTTAGACCATACGGATGGACCAAGTTTAAAAGAAAAGCCTTGAGTGACCTCACGTAGAGCTTCCTCTCGGGAGTAGAGTCTGCCAACAGATTCTCCGCAATAGACTTTCCCCTCCGTGCGTAGCTCATTAATTCCAAAGCCGACAATATCAACCTCTTGGTGTTCCTCCAGAAACGAGATTGCAGCCTTATAAATGTCTGGCTCTATGTAGTCATCGCTGTCGACGAAAGTAATGTAGGTGGCATCTTTGGCTAACTCTAGCCCTCTGTTACGTGCTGTAGATTGACCACCATTCTCCTTATGTACGACAATGACTCGAGGGTCTTGACGAGCATATTCTTCGCAGATTTCACCGCTGCGATCAGGGGAGCCATCATCCACAAGGATCACACGAAGTGAGGTATAAGACTGGGAGAGGATGGAGTCAATGCACTCACGAAGATAATCTTCTACCTTGTAGACAGGTACAATGACGGCAAGGAGAGGAGAGGTGTTCATAGTCTTATTTCTTTTCTTTGGTCAATGACTGGAAGAGAGCATTCCACTGAGGAAGGATTACCTCAGGGCTAAAGCGATGAGCGTTAGCTTTGGCAGCTTGCCCCATCTTGTATCTCAGCCCTTCGTCTTCCATGAGTAGGCTGAGCTTTTCCGCAAAGGCGTGCCTATCTCCGTACGGGACAACGAATCCAGGTGCTTCAATAGCATCACAAATTACATCACGTGCACCGCAGTGAAAAGCGTAGCATATTGAGGGCAATCCCACCTCCTGTGCCTCCAGAAGAACCATAGGGAGCCCTTCAGAGTGGGATGTCATAAGAAGGATGGAGGATTGCAGATACTCTTGCGTAATCGTGTTCGTTGGAGAGTAGAAGTGGCAGCTTGTGTCAATCTTTAAGGCTCTAGCCCGATCCTCTAGGCTTTGTTGCAGGTAGCCATCTCCGAAGAAAACAAGTTCCCAGTCTGGATGTTGCGCAGAGACCATTGCCCATATCTCTAAGATTTCATGGAGATTCTTCTCATGACTAAAACGAGCAACTACAATACATCGCTTGTTAGAAAGTGGAGCTGTAATATCGGAGTGAATGGGGACAATGTTATGAATCACCTGCAGGTGCTTGATTTTTCCTTCCCAGAACGAAGCATCCTCTTTTGTTAATAGTTGCATGCAATCATAGCGAGAAGCATGAGATGCAAATGTACGTGTCGCCCACCAAGCCATAAGGCGGCGTAGGTAGTTTTTTGAAGAGAATCGATGCTCTTTTTTTATGTTCCCAAATGACCCGTGGTGTTCTCCTACCTTGACGCTACCATCTTTGATAGAGTGCAGGAAGGAAAACTCATGATAGCCCGTTGATATAGTGATATCAGGCTGTGCTTGCTTGAGGTATTCCGTGAGGAGCTTTCTATGACGCTTTCTATGTTTATAAAGGTGCCAGTACTTCCTCAGTCGAGATGTCCCATCTATCTCATCATAATTGATAGATAAATCTACTACATGAATAGATGGATTGAGGAGGAAGAAAGGCTTCCGTCTAGATAGGTCAGTCACGACAATGGTGACATCATGCCCCTGCTCTGCAAAGTAGTTTGCCTTCGTTGTTGTGACACGCTCCATCCCTCCAGCGTGATGGAGGCTCTTGATGCAATAGACTATTTTCATTTTCTTCGGACTGATTTTTAAGCTAAAAGCATTTGCTACAAAGGTTGTTTAGCCCTTTTGACCTTTGATACGAGTGGGGTTTTGACGGACGAAGTCACTCCAGGTCTTCGCTGCACCTGCACTGCTAGAGGTTAAGGGGGAAGAAGTGAGGAAGTGATGACAAAGAGCTGCAGCAAGACCATCTGTGGCATCTAGCTCCTTGGGCATATCCCCTTCGGGTATTTTCAGATAACGCTGGAGCATCCCTGCTACTTGCTCTTTTGATGCAGCTCCGTTGCCAGTGATAGCTTGCTTGATACGCATGGGGACATATTCGGTGATGGGGATGTCGCGCGTTAGGGCGGCAGCCATAGCCACACCTTGGGCTCGGCCGAGCTTGAGCATACTCTGTACATTCTTGCCAAAGAAAGGTGCTTCGATGGCGAGTTCATCAGGATGATACTCATCGATGAGCCCCAGCACCCGATCAAAGATACGACGCAGGCGCAGATAATGGTTGTCGAACTTATTCAGATTAATCGTCCCTAGGGCAAGGAGCTTTGCCTCTTGCCCTTTCACCTCGAGTAGGCCATATCCCATGATGATGGTGCCTGGGTCTATGCCCATGATTATGCGCTCAGAGACGTGCTTCATCCTGCCTAACCGACTTCCTCCATTATGGTGCTGAACCCAATAACAGCTTCCCCGAAGCGTGCGACGAGAGCCTCTGCCAGACGTAGCCCAGTATTGGAGAGGACGTCCTGTAGATGGTACTCTGTCGGTGTATAGAAGTGCAAGGCATAGCTGATGCTGTCTACCTCTTCACCCTGCTGACGGATGCGGTGTAGGCGAAGGCTTCCTTCTTTGATGAGGTCATCCTGAGCCAAGGCAGGGAGGTAAACCTCTTGCATAAACTCCAGAAAAGAGCCCTCCGAGAGAGGTGCCATGACGAAGGTCGTATTATATAGGATCATCCAATACTGAGGTTAGTATGCAGAATTTGCTTGACAAAGTTACCCTTATTCTTCATATATAAGAGGTCGTTGTGTAGTAAATTCCAGTACAATTTCCTCTCTCCTTCTGTCAAATCTCAGGCTGTTACTCCTTGGGCGATCAAGCAGTATGAGTTTTTCTTGTTACATATTGTCTTTATCAGCAAACGTACTGATTCTGTTAGATAGATTCGACTTTTTAAGTCGGTAGGGGAATTCTGCCATATCCATCATCTTTGTCTAGGAGATTCGCTGTGGGATATTATTGGAGAGCTATGTATTGTTGTGGTGGGTGGTGGAGTGGGGGAAGTGGGCACTCGTCCTGTGGCACTCTAGAGGTAGAGGTGAGCCGTTAGGACTAGGGAGAGCGGTCGGAGGTGATACTCGGTATAGTGCTCCTCCAGATCTCTTAGGGAGCGGATGATGTAGGTACGTGTGTTCGTGAGGTTATCCCCGTTGAGCTCGAGCTCGACCCTCTTTGACATCGTATACTCCAGTCCCGCACCGACGAAGAGGTAGTCCTTCTGCTCGGAGGCCGACTGGTCGCTGTGGGTATGGCTAGCCTGGAGCTTGAGGAATAGGCGAGAGGGGATGAGGCGCAGATCGAGTCGTGCCTGCTGACTTAGTTCGTTGTATGCCGAGGCGTAGCTGGCGGAGGTAGAGCGATTGTGCCTCCAGCTCGCCTGATAGTGCAGGCGATAGCCTGTGACGAGGTCTAGGGCAAGTGTCCCCCTAAGGCCGTAGTCTGCCGTGCGGTACGAGGTGAGGGTCGCCTGACGTAGGACCTCACTCTCGGTGTGTGCGCTAGTGGCAGCGAGCTCGAGCTGCATGGTATGCCAGTCGATATCCTTACGCCCGTATGCGGAGAGCGTATAGAGGGTGCTGTGGTGGGGCTGGTAGACAGCCTCGATGACGGAGCGAGCCTCAGCGTCGAGTGTGGTACCATAGGCAATGTCGCTCCACGAACGTCTCCAGCCACCCTCTACGTGGGCAAAGAAGCCGGAGAAGAGATCCTTGTAGGAGACCTTGAGGTGGGCATTGGCATCGTAGCTATCGTTGAGGGTAGCTCGGTAGCGTGATAGACTACGATAGTTCGGCATGAGACTCGCCGTGAGGAGCCTTGCCCAAGGGGTCTCCCGAGCCAAGTAGCCAGCACTGGCATCGAAGGTGAAGTAATCGCTCGCTCTCCACTGCAGGATGAAGGAGGGCTGTAGGTACAGGCGAAGACGCCTCGCATCGGTCTGCTCTGCAGGGATAGAGGCATTGTCGAGGTAGGTGTAGGTCAGGGCGAGGGGAAGGCTGAGCGTAGACTGGAGCGACCCATGTGCATACCGAGCCACGGGGCCTATATAGGCACTCGTACGTACGTGTACCATATTCCCCCGAGGGGCGGTAGGTGCATCGGGGTGAGTGAGGCGGGAGGACAGAGCCGTATAGGTGGAGTTGAGATGTGCTGATGCGCTCAGCGTCCATCGGTGAGAGTGGAGGTCACGTAGGAGCTGGAGGCTATTGGCCGTGGAGATCGTGGTGAGGTCTATACGCTGGCGAGCCGTCCTATCGCCTCCGATGGTCAGGGTCTGTGGGGTGGAGGAGAGGCTATTGGTAGAGACCCACTCAATACCCCCACCGCTAGGGGTGCGATGCACGAGGCGGGTGCGGTTCGTAAGGCCTAGAGAGCGGTAGCCTAGGGCTTGGGCGATGGCGCTCTCGCTAGGCAGGGAGGAGCTACTCATGCTCTGGGAGTGGATATTCCCGTGTCCCTCCTCCCACTGACCGAATAGGGAGAGCGTATTGTAGAGGAAGTGACGCTGTCTATTCGTCTCGTAGACGAGCTGTAGGTTCGCAGTGTTCGTATGGGTGCGATCGGCGACGTCCTCGACGAGTAGTATGCGAGAGGCATCGGGGAGTATGTAGGTGGTCTGGGAGGAGGAATGACCGTGGGAGAATAGGTGGCCGTAGTGGAGGTTGTAGGTGAGGGTGGTGCTATCGGAGAGCTTGTTTAGGTTGTTGAGGTTTACCCCGTGGCGGTAGCCGAAGAGGCTCTTGCCTACGGGAGATGTCCCATGCTTGATGATGTGGACTAGTGGGGGCGTGTTCCCCAAGGAGGAGATACCATAGTGGGCGGTGGTGGGATCGCTCTCCTGCCCGAGGTTGTTACCGCTGTAGCGGATGAGATGCTGTCGAGCCTTGGTGAAGTAGGTCGCTTGGAGGGAGGCATCCCAGAGCGGTGTCTGGGCATAGGCTCCTGCGCCTAGGCGGGCTGTTCGGCTCCATACGCCCCTGGCGGTGTTCTTGAGTTTGAGGTTGATGGCAGCCCGCTCGGGTGGTGCTTGGTCCTGTAGTGCACGTACATGCTCGTGCCTCTCTAGTACCTGCACGGTGGCTACATCCTCCGCCTTGATGCCCTGTGTGGCTAGGTTGTAGCGACCCTGCAGCATGTCGAGGTTCTCGATGTAGAAGTGATTGATGGGTGTCCCCTGGTACTTGATCACATTGTTCTCCTCGATGGTGATGCCAGGGAGCTGGCGTAGGATGTCGCCTATGGTGCGGTCATGGCCTCGGGTGTAGGCCGAGACGAGATAGTTAATCGTGTCTCGGCCTCCCCATAGCTTCCGTGACTTGACCACCAGCTCACGCAGTAGGATGCTCTCCTCCTCTACGCTTAGGTCGAGGGTCTGTGAGAGCGCCTTGATGCGCATGAGTTTCCTCTTGATGTTGAAGCCCGTCACCCTAATGAGCAGTTCACTAAGTGCGGTGGTTGCCTCTACCGAGTAGCGTCCTTGCCTATCGGTCATCGAGTAGGCTACGACACTGCTATCGGATGGATGCAGGAGGGCTACGATGCCCTCCTCCACAGGCCTGGTGCCACAGCGCACCTGCCCGGTCACACTGATCTTGGAGCCTTGTGCTAGGGCAGGTGTGAGACTTAGTGACCAGAGGAATATGAGGAGTACGAACCTCACCATAGGGCATCAGAGATCTAGTGGCTGGTACTTCGCTGGCTTCATATTGATGGGTACCGTGCCGATCAGTACGCTCCCAGCGATGACGGTCATGCTCCCTATCTGCTCTGGCTTGATGTAGTACGTTGGGTTGGTGAGGTAGTTGGGATTACCGAAGGTGCTGTTGCGTAGCTTGACGAACTTGGCACGTGTGCACTTTACGGCTTCATTAGGCACGCTGTAGGCTATGGCTTCCTTGACGAAGTCCACCCTATCGCACTCGAAGTGGTGGATACCATCCTCCGAGACAGCCCGTAGGATCAGCCCCGGTAGTCCGCCTAGTCGCCATGGCCCAAAGCGGCTGGGTAGTCCCTCGGCAAACCAAGCCGTCCACGTCCTGCCGCCATACTGACCGATAGCCTTCTGACAGGGCAGGCCACAGATGGTGTCATGTTCGGCCTGTACCTTCCACTTCAGCTGGGGCATCGCCTCCGAGGTGAGGTACTGGTAGGGAGGGATGGTCTCGATGGAGGTCATCTTGCCCTGAGGGTAGTTCTGCCAGGTCACAGGGGTGTAGAGGAGTCGCTCGCTCATGTCGTTCTCTCCGCTGTGTCGCTTCCTGCCCATCGTGCACGCCATATCCTGAGCGACCTGTAGCGTGAGGCCGTAGCTCACCTTTAGCTCCTCGCCCTTGGCATTGGAGGTCTGGCAGGTGTAGTCATAGTCGGCGACGAGTATCGTATGGGCGATACTATCGTTCGTCTGTCCATGGGAGAGGGTGATGCCTGTCGTAGAGAGGAGCAGGCACGTGATAGCTTTAGCCATTATAGAAGGCATACTCATGTACTTCATTGTCTTTCCGATTAAGATGTTCATTATTTGCCCTGCATTTGTATTTATGTCATGGAGGGTGTCTTTCATTGGACGAAGTCCATACCCCCCCCAGTGTAGGCAAAGTTATGTTTTTATATAATCATTAGGGGATGTGCAGGTTGTGGTAGGTGTATGTTATCAGGCCTTTAGGGGCGGAAGATATGCAGGATTTACGGTAACTTTGTGCCTCAAAGAAAGGAGATGCGTAGGTCGTATCGCTTTCTCTGAACGATACGTAATCCGGATTTACAGCTTATGGCTACAGATATGCAACGCTTTGTACACCTGCATGTGCACTCTCAGTTCTCTCTCCTAGACGGACAAGCCTCAATTAAGGGTCTTGTCGATAAGGCAATCCAGGATGGGATGAGTGGTATCGCCTTGACTGACCATGGGGCGATGTTTGGTATCAAAGAGTTCTATAATTATGTAGCTAAAAAGAATGACCCAATTCTCTTGGAGGTAAAAAGCCTGAAAAAGGAGATACAGAAGCTTGAGGAGAAGGCAGAACGGACGACCGAAGATGAAGCTACATTGGCTGATCTACGAGAGAAGTTAAAAGAGGCTGAGGCAAAACCTTTATTTAAGCCCATCCTAGGCTGTGAAGTCTATTGTGCGCGTCGCTCACGCTTCAAGAAAGAGGCAAATGTCCCCAACCCCTACCGACCTAATCAATCCATAGATAATAGTGGCTGGCATCTTGTCTTGCTGGCTAAGAATATCACGGGATACAAGAACCTTATTAAGATGGTCTCTCGTGCATGGATTGATGGCTACTATTATCGTCCACGCATCGATAAGGAGCTTCTAGAGAAGCATCACGAAGGGATCATCGTCTCTTCTGCCTGCTTAGGAGGAGAGATCCCTCAGCACATCATGCATGGGAATATAGAGGAAGCAGAGAAGAGCATCCAGTGGTTCAAGGGGATCTTTGGTGAGGACTTTTACCTTGAGCTACAACGACACAAGACCGATAATCCCCTCGGGAACCAAGAGACCTACGAGAAGCAACAACAGGTGAATGCTGTCCTGCTGGAGCTGGGAAAGAAGCATGGAGTGAAGGTGATTGCAACAAATGATATTCATTTCCTGAATGAAGAGGATGCCGAGGCACACGATCGCCTAATTTGCTTGAGCACGGGGAAGGATCTAAACGACCCCAAGCGCATGCGCTATAGCAAGCAGGAGTGGATGAAGACGACGCAGGAGATGAATGCCTTGTTCGCAGACGTCCCAGAGGTACTTGCCACGACACAGGAGATTTGTGATAAGGTAGAGTTCTATAGCATAGACCATGGACCTTTGATGCCTGACTTCCCTATCCCTGAGGAGTTCGCCTCGGCAGATGAATATCTGCGCCATCTAACCTATGAGGGGGCAAAGCGTAAGTATGGTGACGAGCTAACAGAGACTGTACGTGAGCGTATTGACTTCGAGCTGGAGACGATTGCAAATATGGGCTTCCCGGGGTACTTCCTCATCGTTCAGGACTTCATCGCTGCGGCACGTTCGATGGGTGTCTTCGTGGGGCCTGGGCGTGGATCGGCTGCCGGCTCTGCTGTGGCCTATTGTCTAAACATTACGGATATTGACCCTATTCGCTACGACCTCCTGTTTGAGCGTTTCCTCAATCCTGACCGTATCTCGATGCCTGATATTGATGTGGACTTCGATGATGACGGGCGAGCGGATGTCTTGCGGTGGGTAACGGAGAAGTACGGTTACGAGCGAGTAGCACATATCGTGACCTATGGTACGATGGCAGCCAAGAGTGCTATTAAGGATGTGGCACGAGTGCAGAAGCTCCCCCTCTCTGAGAGTGATCGCCTTGCCAAGCTCATTCCAGATAAGATACCCGATGTCAAGTCCGTAAATATCCCCGCTGCCATCAACTTTGTGCCAGAGCTTCGTCAGGCTTCACTTAGCCCAGATCCCCTGGTACATGATACGCTGAAGTATGCGCAGATGCTGGAGGGGAATATTCGCAGTACGGGGGTGCATGCCTGTGGTATCATTATCGGGAAGATGGATATCAGTGACGTCGTTCCGCTCAGTACGGCGGAGGATAAAGCTACGGGCGAAAGCCTCCTCGTTACACAGTACGAAGGCTCAGTGATCGAGTCCACTGGGCTTATCAAAATGGACTTCCTCGGTCTAAAGACCTTGTCAATCATCAAGGAGGCTCTGCATAATATCAAGAAGCGCAGAGGGGAGGAGATTGACATTGATACCATATCAAGGGAGGACGAGAAGACCTATGAACTCTATCAAGCTGGTCGGACGATAGGTACCTTCCAATTTGAGTCTGCAGGTATGCAGAAATACCTCCGAGAGCTCCAGCCTACGACCTTTGAGGATCTGATAGCGATGAATGCCCTTTATCGTCCAGGTCCGATGGAGTATATCCCAGATTTTATTGAGAGGAAGCACGGGCGCAAGGAGATTGTGTACGACCTCCCTTGCATGGAGCGATACCTGAAGGATACCTACGGCATCACGGTATATCAGGAGCAGGTGATGTTACTCTCCCGAGAGATTGCAGACTTCACCCGAGGGCAATCGGATGAGCTTCGTAAGGCGATGGGGAAGAAGCTCAAGGATAAGATGGAAGCGCTCAAGGTGAAGTTCTTGGCAGGGGGGAGTAAAAAGGGTTATAAGGAGGACATCCTCGAGAAGATATGGGCTGACTGGGCGAAGTTTGCAAGCTATGCCTTCAACAAGAGCCATGCTACCTGCTACAGCTGGGTGGCGTACCAGACAGCCTACCTCAAGGCAAACTACCCCGCAGAATACATGGCGGGTGCCCTAAGTCGTAACCTAAACAATATCACGGAGCTGGTGAAGCTCATGGACGAGTGTCGGGCAATGGGGATTGCGGTCCTCGGGCCAGACGTCAATGAGTCTGACTATAAGTTTTCGGTCAATGCAGAGGGGAGCATCCGCTTTGGACTCAATGCCATTAAGGGCGTAGCTAGCTCTGCTGTGGATATGATTGTTGCTGAGCGAGAGAAGGATGGTCCCTTCGTCTCCGTCTTTGACTTCTTTGAGCGTATTTCCTCGAGTGTTGCCAATAAAAAGACTTTGGAGAGCCTTGTCTTCTCAGGAGCATTTGACAGCTTTGGTTTCCCAAGAGAGCTGTATCTAGCTCCAATGGAGAGTGGGGAAGACTCATTCCTCACCGCCCTCGTGCGCTATGGGCAGGTTGTGATGAGTGAGCAGGGGCTGAATGAGGCATCCCTCTTCGGGGGGGATGAAGATGCTCTGCAGATACCACGACCGACGCCACCAAGTATTCGCCCTGAGTTCTCTGACCTCGAGCGTCTCAATAGAGAGCGGGACTTGATTGGGATTTATATTTCGGGCCATCCTCTAGATCCATATCGTGTCATCCTAGAGTGCTACTGCACACATCGCACGACAGAGCTTAGTGACCTAGCTGCTGTTGGTGAGGGACGTCAAGTGAGCTTCGGTGGACTGATTTCGAAGGTATTCCAGGGGACGACCAAGCGTGGAGATCCCTATGCTCGTATCACGGTCGAGGATCTTGCAGGCTCGATAGATGTCGCCTTCTTTGGAGAGAGCTATGCCAATCATGCCAAGTATTGCATGAAGGGCTTGTATGTGCTCCTATCAGGTACGGTACAGAAGAGACGTTATGGAGATGAGCTGGAGCTCAACATACAGCGTATCGACTTACTCTCCTCTGTAGCAGCGAGCCTAATTACCTCTGTACACCTTGTCATCGACGTGCGTACTATCAGTGAAGAGGTCATAGCGGAGCTAAGCACACTGCTCGCTCCTGTGGTGGCAAATCCTAGCGATGAAAACAATAAGGGTGCCGCCATGTTATCTATTCGTATCACAGACGGTACAGGGCGAAACGATGTAGAGCTTTCTTACGATCGTAACCTCATCGCTCCCTCGCCTGTCCTCTTGGATTTCTGCCGTCTGCATGGTATCCAAATGACGGTAAATAAGTAGCATATATCACCTATTAATAACGAAAGGAATAAATCATGGCACTAGAAATCAACAGCCAGAACTTCGAGACCCTTATTGCTGATGGCAAGCCCGTGGTAGTGGACTTTTGGGCCACATGGTGCGGTCCCTGCCAGATGGTAGGTCCCTTCATCGAGCAACTCGCACAAGAGTATGAAGGTCGTGTGACGATCGGGAAGTGTGACGTCGACAAGGACGAAGAACTCCCAAGTCGCTTCAGCGTGCGTAATATCCCCACGATTCTCTTCATCAAGAACGGCGAAGTTGCTAAGAAGCTCGTCGGAGCACAGAGCATCGATGTGCTGAGGAAGGCGGTCGAAGAGCTGCTCTAATCCCTTTAGGGTTACATAAAGGATCCCCCTGTGAGGCGCCTGCTTCACAGGGGGATCCTCTTTTTAGACCTTTGGGTGGGGGGCTCATTGGGGGTGAGTAATATCTCTTCGTCGTATCTTTGTGTATCGTAATCACTTAAGACAAGGCAAGGAAGATGAGCTACTCTGCTACCCCCAGCACCCTACCCAAGGAATATACTGTTGCCATCAAGGGCATCCTCTCGCTCTTCATCGTCGGTACACACCTCTGTGCTACGTGTGCGCCCGGTGAGGCCTCCCTTTGGCTACAGCTCTGTAGTGCTCTCACTCCCCTTGCTCTTGCTTTCTTTTTCTTCTTCTCAGGCTTTGGCCTCATGACACAGTTGAGGTTGCAAGAGGCACACCAAGGGGGAGACCTTACGAAGTATTGGTCGGGTTGGCTTAGGAAAAGGCTCTGGGGACTGGTTAAGCCCTTCCTCTTTTTCTTTGTTCTGGCTCATCTGCTCACGATTGTTGCCCAAGGGGTCGATACCTTTACATGGGGGGCATTGGGAGAGAGACTCCTAGCCTCTTGGTCTGGGCTGAGGTATGGGGTGATTGGCCCGCCCTATCCGGCTTGGTTTTTGGGTGAGCTCTTCTTCCTCTATATTTTCTTTTTCCTCGCCTTTCGCTGGGGCGTGAAGCGATGGATTGCGCTCCTCTTACTCGTGGGGCAGACGCTTGCCCTCATACTCTTTGCTTCGAGAGCTGAGTTCGGTGGCTATTGGCTCCGTTACCCTCTTTGCTTTGCTGTTGGGGTGGGTTTTGCTCTGTGGGAGCAACCGATCTATGGGTTTGTGAAGCGATACCTTGCCCTTTCGATCCCAATGCTCCTCCTCGGAATGGCTCTGTATGTTATTGGGATTATGGCACCTGGGTTGCAGGCACGCTTGTTCCTCGATACATACCAAATCTCCCTCTTTTTACTCCCAATCATCTTGGTGACGCTGGCTAGAGCCTTGGACCTGACGAACCTTTTTCTAGCCCATCAGCAGGGGAAGGTTGGACGTTCCCTTCTCCTTTTGGGCGATATTTCGCTAGAGGTTTATCTCCTGCACATGTCCTTCGTGGAGCTCTTTCATAGCCCCGTGCTTTATATTCATTCTGTTTGGGGCTACACGCTGGCAACCTATGGAGCAACGCTCCTCGGAGCTTATCTCATTGCACGCTATCTGCGTCCACTAGTGAGAGGGTAGAGGAGTAGGCTGTCGAGGGAGGAATGTCTGCAGAGGAAGGGAGGCCAAGTAGCACTGCTGGTGGGAGCGTGCGCCTCCCGATTCGCTAGCATAGATTCACTGCATAGCCTAAATGAGTGAATGGGGGAATGCCGCCATGCGTCCTTGGTCTTATTGAAAATACCTCACACCCTTTTATCAAAGCCTTTTGCTCCATCGCCTCAAGAGAGTCATGAGGTTGCGTGGATGACTCTCCCCTAAAAGCATCGAATTAGGTAACGAGGAAACCTCTCGGGAGGTATCCCCGTAAAGTCAGGAGGGGTACCCCCATAACCTCCTCAGAGGTGTCCCCGATACCTATTAAGGGGTGTCTGCTCCTGCTTGGGAAGCCTTCTCCCGATGGTGAAGGGAGGTCATACAGCAATGTGGTTAGCCTTTTTTAGGTAGAAAAACATAGGGCGATCTCTGCTTTCACAGGCGAATATACCTAGATATGGTGATGGAGGTTCGTACGATTATGCCTTTTTTTCGCTAATAATAGTACTTGATATACCTAATTGATTTATCTTTGTAGTGCGTTGGGGTGACTACGCCGTGTCGCTGGGAGGATCAGCAGAGGAGATAATGGCATGTGGCACGTCACCTACCCTTGGAGATGCATAAATAGATAAACAACAGTATAAACAGAACTTGTATGTCGTGGTTAATCAAATCTTCGATCGGGCGTAAGTTGGTCATGAGTATCTCAGGACTAGCACTTATCCTGTTCTTGACCTTCCACATGTCGATGAACCTTGTGGCTCTCTTCTCAGAGGAGGGTTACAACGCTATCTGTGAATTCCTCGGGGCGAATTGGTATGCACTTGTTGGGACGATGGGCTTGGCCTTCCTCTTCATCGTGCATATCGTCTATGCGTTCATCTTGACCTATCAGAATCGTAAGGCACGAGGCAACGACCGCTATGGCGTTGTAGACAAGCCTAAGGGCGTAGAGTGGGCTTCGCAGAACATGATGGCCCTCGGTGTGGTCGTCATCCTCGGGCTGGCACTGCACTTCTTTAACTTCTGGGCTAAGATGCAGCTCGCCGAGATCATCGGTCAGCATGACCTAGGTATCGATGGGGTGTCAGGCCCTACGGATGGTGCTGGGCTCATTCGCTACACCTTCTCTAATCCTATTTTCGTCGTGCTGTACCTTGTATGGCTGGTTGCGCTGTGGTTCCACCTGTCACATGGTTTCTGGAGCTCACTACACACCATCGGGTTCAACAATAAGATTTGGTTCAACCGCCTACGCTGCCTCTCGAACGTTTACACAACGATCATCGTCCTAGGCTTTGCTGTCGTCGTGCTGTATTACTTCATCCAATCCCTTTGCGGGGGTGCTTGTGGTCTCTAATCGTTAGCGATAAAGACACTACACGCGATCCATTATCAGTCATATAAACACTATGTCTCAGATAGATTCCAAGATCCCCGCCGGCCCATTGGCCGAGAAGTGGACCAACTATAAGGACCATCAGAAGCTCGTTAACCCAGCGAACAAGCGTCGCCTCGACATCATCGTTGTAGGAACGGGGCTGGCAGGTGCCTCCGCTGCTGCTTCGCTGGCAGAGATGGGGTTTAACGTCCTGAACTTCTGTATCCAGGACTCTCCTCGCCGCGCACACTCGATCGCAGCACAAGGGGGGATTAATGCTGCTAAGAACTACCAGAACGATGGCGACTCCGTCTATCGTCTCTTCTACGATACGATTAAGGGTGGTGACTATCGTGCCCGTGAAGCTAACGTCTATCGTCTAGCAGAGGTAGCGAACAGCATCATCGACCAGTGTGTGGCACAGGGCGTGCCTTTTGCTCGTGAGTACGGCGGTCTCTTGGACAACCGTTCCTTCGGGGGTGCACAGGTCTCACGTACGTTCTATGCCCGTGGTCAGACGGGGCAGCAGCTCCTACTCGGTGCTTACTCTGCTCTCAGCCGTCAGGTAGGGAAGGGTGCGGTGAAGATGTATACCCGCTACGAGATGCTCGATGTAGTCATCATTGACGGACGCGCACGAGGTATCATCGCTCGTAACCTAGTCACTGGGAAGATTGAGCGCTTCGCTGCTCATGCGGTAGTAATCGGGACGGGGGGCTATGGTAATGCCTTCTTCCTCTCCACCAACGCTATGGCCTCTAACGGGTCTGCAGCTTGGCAGTGCTACAAGAAGGGGGCTTACTTCGCTAACCCTTGTATGGCACAGATTCACCCCACTTGTATTCCTGTCCACGGAGAGTTTCAGTCTAAGCTCACGCTGATGTCTGAGTCACTCCGTAACGATGGCCGTATCTGGGTGCCCAAGAACCTAGAGGATGCAAAGAAGCTCCAGGCTGGCACGCTACGTCCTACCGAGATCAAGGAGGAAGATCGTGACTACTACCTCGAGCGTCGTTATCCAGCCTTCGGTAATCTCGTCCCTCGTGACGTGGCTAGCCGTGCGGCTAAGGAGCGTTGTGACGCTGGCTATGGTGTGAATAACACAGGTCTGGCTGTATTCCTAGACTTCTCTTCGGCTATCCAACGCCTCGGTAAGGACGTTGTAGAGGCTCGCTATGGGAACCTCTTCCAGATGTACGAAAAGATTACCAACGATAATCCCTACGAGACGCCGATGATGATCTACCCTGCTATCCACTACACCATGGGTGGAATTTGGGTAGACTACGAGCTGATGACCTCCGTACCAGGGCTCTTTGCTATCGGGGAGGCTAACTTCTCCGACCATGGTGCTAACCGCCTTGGGGCTTCAGCTCTGATGCAGGGTCTTGCTGACGGGTACTTCGTGCTACCCTATACCATCCAGAACTATCTGGCAGACCAAATTCAGGTGCCACGTTTCAGCACAGACTTGCCCGAGTTTGATGAAGCAGAGAAGGGTATCCAGGATCGTATCAACCGCCTGATGTCCGTCAAGGGCTCACAGTCGGTAGATAGCCTACACAAGAAGCTCGGTCACATCATGTGGGACTTCGTCGGTATGGGACGTGAGCGTGAGGGCCTAGAGAAGGCTATCGTTGAGCTCAAGGCGCTTAAGAAGGAATTCTGGAGCGATGTCCGCATCCCAGGTAAGGCTGATGATCTGAATGTTGAGCTAGAGAAGGCTCTCCGTCTGGCTGACTTCATTGAGATCGGCGAACTGATGGCACGTGATGCTCACGACCGTGAGGAGAGCTGCGGTGGTCACTTCCGCCTCGAGCACCAGACTCCCGAAGGTGAAGCTCTTCGCCATGACGATAAGTTCGCTTATGTCTCCTGCTGGGAGTATCAAGGTGAAGACCAGGATCCTGTCCTCTTGAAGGAGCCTCTCGACTACGAGTTTGTCGTACGTCAGCAGCGTAATTATAAGAACTAACCCTTAGCCATTACACGTACAATGGACAAGAATATTAACATCAAGGTAAAGGTCTGGCGCCAACGTGGTCCCGAGGTACAAGGGGCTTTCGAGACGTATGATCTAGAAAATATATCGCAGGGGAGCTCGTTCCTAGAGATGCTTGACATCCTCAACGAGCAGCTCGTGCGCCAAGGGAAGGAGCCCGTCGTCTTCGATCATGACTGCCGCGAAGGGATCTGCGGGATGTGCTCACTCTACATCAATGGTCATCCTCATGGCCCCGACGATAGCATCACTACCTGCCAGCTACATATGCGCCGCTTCAACGATGGCGATACGATTACCATCGAGCCTTGGCGTTCGGCTGGCTTCCCAATCATTCGTGACCTCATGGTGGATCGCTCGGCCTACGATAAGATCATCCAAGCTGGAGGTTTCGTCTCGGTTAATACGGGAGGTGTACCTGATGCCAACGCAATCCCCATCCCCAAGGCCAACGCTGATATGGCAATGGATGCCGCTGCATGTATTGGTTGTGGTGCTTGTGCCGCTGCTTGTAAGAACGGCTCTGCCATGCTCTTCGTTTCTGCGAAGGTTAGCCAGCTAGCCCTCCTGCCACAGGGACGTGTCGAAGCTGCTCGTCGTGCAAAGGCTATGGTAGCTAAGATGGATGAGCTGGGCTTCGGGAACTGTACCAATACCCGTGCCTGCGAGGTGGAGTGCCCGAAGAATATCTCGATCTCGAACATTGCCCGTCTGAACCGCGAGTTCCTTGCGGCAAAGTTCAAGGACTAAGTCTTCAAGCCAAGCCTCTGAGCAAAGGTTCGGAGGCTTGATATCCAATCTCCTCTTAATTAAGCTCTACTTCTTTTGAGTATGAGTTTCAGTCTCTCTTAGTGTGCCATCGCACTGAGAGGGTTTGAGTGAGGAGGATTGTTTGATCCTTTTGAGAGACTAGAGCGTCTCTTCACAATAGGTTAGATTGATGTAGTATCGCCCGCCCTGATGAGTCCTAGGCTTATCACGGTGGGCGATCATCTTCTATCATGCATGGAGTGACGAGGAGGGAATAGGGTGATATGTTTCATTCTTTGTATCTTTGCGCCACGATCCGATGCGTCGTTTGTCTTCCTCCCGGAGAGTGATAGCTTGCGACGGCGGTATTTTGTTTCACTATTTAAGTACTAGTATTTATGTATCTAGATTCAGCTAAGAAGGCAGAGCTCTTCGAAAAGCATGGTAAGTCCGCCAAGGATACTGGCTCACCTGAGAGCCAGATCGCTCTCTTCACTTTCCGCATTGCCCACCTAACGGGACACCTGCAGAAGAACAAGAAGGATTACAGCACCCAGCGTGCTCTAAAGATGATCATCGGGAAGCGTCGTCGCATGCTCGACTACCTTCAGAAGATTGACATCGAGCGTTATCGTGCCATCATCAAGGAGCTAGGCATTCGTCGCTAATCTCAGTGACTACTCTTCGCTAGCTCTAGAGGCTAGTGACCTAAAGAGGCGGTACCCAAGTGGCATCGCCTCTTTTCTTTTGTGCTTACAGGTAAATTTTCCTAGAGATGAGCAGTTAACTATAACGCAGCTTTGGGGAATCTAAGGCTTACTCAAGCGAGTAGAAAGGTAGCACTATAATTGTATAGTAGAGTGTTACTCCCCCCCCGTATACATACGTGTTGTTTTGTCGAAAAATATGGTGTATCTTCGTGGGAAATGGCGGATTCATAATGAACCAAACTGAGCCAAACTCTAATAACTAAAAGTAAGCGTATGGTATGAGACTACTATTTGTACAAAACATCAGAGAGCTGTTTAGCAGTCTCTTCTTGTTGCTACTTATTCTAGCAAGTAGTTGTAAAAAGGATGACCAAGGTAACTATCAAGAGGTCGAACGAAGGAATAGTATTGACGCTGTATTGGCATCTGCAGGCGACCTACCCCAGGGAGAGTTGCGGAAGTTCTCCTCAACAGAGGAGACTAAAGACGTGATTGGCAAACTGACTAAAAGACCAACAGTCGAGTACTTCGAAGAGAAGACCCCTGATGTGCCTAAGCCGGGCATCTATCGCTTGGTACAGCGTACACTCACCCTCTCAGGCTATGAACTGGCGAAGGAATACACAACAAACCTAAATCCAGATGTCGTATGGCCAGGGAATCTTATCTATGCTAAGTCGATAGAGTCCCCCGCACTCAAGGGTATAGCTGAGCTAAACCGCTATCGTACACCTGGGCGTGTAACAATGGCTGTTCTCAATGGCTCTGATAATCTTACTCGAGAGATTACAGACTATCGATTCTCCGAGGTAAATAAAAAGCTCAATGAGCTTGTCGTTTCATGTAAGGATGAGCTCCCTGCAAACTTCACCTACACCATCAATACGGTACAGACAATCGGGGAGGCTGCTTATCATCTTCGTATCCCAGAGGACGAACTGAAGCGAGATGACCGCTACAAGATCTTCCGCAATATTGACTGGACAAATGGCCGGTACAAGTCTGTCCTTACCTTCTCTCAAGATCTCTTTACCCTTGTCTATGATGATCCAGAGTATGGCCCAGCCTCACTCTTTAACTCCAGCCTGACTCCAGATGTACTGAGAAAGTTTACCTCTAAGGGTAATCCTCTAGGCTATATTTCTTCTGTGACCTATGGGCGTAGATGTATTGCTATTATCGAAGAGACAGAGCGCACCTATGAGACAAAAGCTGACCAGGAGGAGGCTCTTGTAAGTAACCTGAGCTATAGCGATAAGATTAAGAAGGAAGGAGAGCGAGCAGGCAGAGCTAAGCCTAAGCGGATAGCGAAGAACCTGAAGATTTATCTGCATTTGGTTGGGGGAAAGGATATCTTCTCCACAAATATCAGTCTTACGCCTACAATGAAGGAGCTACAAGACTTCCTTATTGCCTCGTCAAGCGAAAAGAGTAAGAACTTTGGTGTTCCTGTAGCCTGCACGATAAAGTACTTGCACGAGCTAAAGCCACTAAGCATCCCACGTAAGGCTGATGGTAAGTACACCTTCCAAGAGTACATTCCTGAGATCGAAGATAATGAGATGTCTCTGTCGGATATGAGGATAGAACTCCTAACAAGCTCCAGAGTATACACTTTTTCGAATACCAGATTAAAATGTGTCATAGACAGTATTGGAGTACACTATAGCACTGGGAATGGAGGGGGACATAAGTTACTAGCTAAGGGATTAGAGACAGAGGTTCGGGGAGAAGAATATGACCGAAGCACCTACTTCTATAGAGATCGGAGCATTCATATCTCAGGGACTACGCTTCCCTCCTTCGGTGTAAACCCCAAAGGCTATATATTACTCTATATGTATGGCCATTTCGTAGGGTACGTTCGTCCCTTTAAGGAGCCAAGCCTAGGGAGTACAGCTTTCTCTAGAAAAATTTACTTTAGATACAGTACAGACAAAGGATGGTATATTGATATAGAACCAGATATTCCCCTCGAGGATCAAGGGGTTCGAACAACAGCTCCAGGAGATAGAGACATACCCTTCCAGCGCTTTTTTGCGCAGCGGAATGTGCAGAGTATTTCCCAGATCGCAAGTTGTAGACTTTACTACACACTCTCGACCAAGCTACTTGGTCCTCTCCCACACAAGAACCCATACTAAGAGTCACGTAATATTTAATAATAAAGATAGATAGCAAGATGAAACGTAATTACTTTGCCCTTGTGGCACTAGCCACTCTAGGTCTTTTTGCTTCATGCAAGCAGAAGGATGTAGATCCTAACGGACCAGATAACGAACCAAAGAATATCCGTGAGGTAACAGCTCTTCTAGCTTCTGGGGGGCATGTACCCAATGTAGATAAGGCAAAAAATGCTGTTACGTCAAAGACTACAGACTCAACCTACTTTGGGAAGTATCGGATTGAGTCAACAGGCTTCGAAGAGCCTTGTAGCAAGGTAACTAAACGTATGCATTACGACTACGTAGATGACTCTGATGAGTTCTCTGTGCTTGACCCATGGGCCTCTATTCTTTGGCCAGGTTGCCTCGTTCAGGGCAAGACTCTACGTGGCGATAACGTCCCCTCGTCTATCCCAGTATCTAGGAAGAGAAAGCCTGGTACGATTATCCTACAGATCGTTTCAGGTGCTGATGCAAAGAACCTCCCGGGAGAAGAGAACCAAGGGATGTGGTACGAAGAGGTAGATAAGATGAGCGAAAGCCGTGTTATCCAAGCGCAGAACAACCTCATAAGAAGATGGCGTCATAGTGGTGTGCCTGCTAGTACCTCTTACTCGATTAAGACGGTGCATAGTATGGAGGAGACAGCTATTGCTGCAGGGCTAGATCTTCGTTTCCTCGGTAAGCTCAAGGCATCGTTGAATACAAACTTCAAGAAAGAGAAGAGCTATGCCCTTGTAAAGCTCACTCAGCGCTTCTACACGATGACCTATGAAGATCCGTTTGGAGCAAAGGATGTTTTCACAGATGATATACGGAGCAGTGACCTTGCCCCCTATACTGGGCCAGGCAATCCAATCTGTTACGTTTCATCGGTTTCTTATGGGCGTATTTACTACCTACTCTTCGAGAGTTCGGTAAGCTCCAGTAGGCTAGCTGGTGAGCTGGAGGCATCCTTCGGTCCACTCAAGGTAAATGGTAAGGTAAACATCACAAAGATCGCTTCTGAGTGCAGCGTGAAGATGGTGCAGCGAGGTGGAGATGCCAAGGCTGGTCTAGCTGCAGCAATAGACCCGAGCAAGATACAGACCTTCATTGAGGAGGGTGCTATCCCATCGGATAAGAACGTTGGGGCTCCAATCTCTTTTACGGTAAAGCATCTCTATGATAATGAACTTGTAAAGATGGCTTCTACGAAGAGCTACTCTTACGATAAAATTGAGTTTGCTCCACTGAAGAAGACAAATAATGTAGCCATCTTCCTTAGAGATGTGACGGTGAATGTCAGCACACATGAGAAGCGCCATATATCAGCCGATGCAAAGGTCAAAATTGTAGAGGCTTCAGTTGAATATGGTTCACTAAGTGGATATGGTTCACAAAGGACCTATCACTTCTTTCCTCAGGGTGTCCCATATCCGGAATCAGGAGTTAGAAGTACGGCTTATCTAAATATTAATAAGGCCGTAAATCGAGATTGTGGGCGAGAGCCAGGTAAGATCTACAATAATATTTTGCTACGAGTCAAGCTACAGATACGACCCGAGGTTAAGACATCGGGATTCCTCGGTACGGGATTCCTTAAGAAAACAGAAGGTCGGTCAGAGAAAACTGTGGAGTTGGTACAGCAGTTTACGTATAATGAAACAGAGCAAGCCTGGAGTGTAAGGGATGTAACGGGAGGATCTGCTGTCCCATTTAGAAGCCTCTCTGCCTCTCGTAGGTTTGAGAACGCCACATTCCACATTGCGGTGAACTACTCCTTCCTCATAGATAATTCACTCAGGGAGTAGGTACTCGCCCCCTTCTTTTTATATACAGCCACGGGGCATCAAGGTTTTAGTTAGCCTTGGTGTCCCGTAGTGTTTTTAGGGTAAAAAGTGTACCTTTGTGGCCTTGAGTTGTGACCTTGGAAAGTCATATAAGTAAAACCCTTACGCAGTATTACCAATAAAGATGAAGAGAATCTTTACTCTACTCCTCTCTCTCGTGCTGACCTCCTCAGCCTTGGCACAAAAAGAACACTTTGACCCTAGTAGCTGGGGGTTACTTGATGGGAAGACGATCGTTAAAGCGAATGTCACAAGCCCAATCTTCCGCAACTATAGCTTCGCAGCAGAGCGTATCCTTACCTCTGGACTCGGGGTACAGCTTGGGCTGAATACTATGCCTCGTGGAGGGCTACCTCTTGTCCCAGCTGAAGGGGCTCTAGGTCTAAGTGAAGAGTATTCCATAGACTTTGGGCTGAGCTCGTTTGCTCTCACTCCAGAGCTTCGTTGGTACACAGGTGGAGGCTATGGACATGGCTTCTATCTCATGGCTTACTATCGCTTCCAGAACTATGGCCTCTCTAGCTTCAGTTATGACTTCGATGTGACGCCAGAGTCGGGTAGTGGTGCTACGGGTACACTCGTTGTCGATGGCAAGCTCTCTACGCATTCCTTGGGCTTTGGTCTCGGGGTGCAGTGGCTACTCGGTCGGAATAAGAATATCGTCCTAGACTGGAATATCCTAGGTGCCCATATCGGGCAGGGGAACCTAAGCTTCTCGGGGAAATACTTCATGTGGGCAGGAAGAAGACTTTCTCAGAGAGAGATTCAGTCCCTGAAGTCAGAGATCCTTAACCCCTTGGATGACCTAGCTATTATCAAGCAAAGCCATACAGAGCTTGAAGTGGATGAGCATAACCAGACTGTTGAGCTAAAGAACCTTGCTACACCTTGGGCATTCTTTCGCATGTCCGTATCGGTAGGTTTCCGCTTCTAGCATAGGATCCTTGACCTAGAGCAAAAGAAATAGCCCGCACGCTTGCCGTAGCGTGTGGGTTATTTCTTATTGTGGTGATAAGTAAGTTCCGCAGAACGCCCTCCACAGCTTAAATATATTCGCTGATTGGACTTAGATAGGAAGGGGTATAGACTGTACAAGCTCCAAATAAATAGGGAATAGCTAGTCTTAGGTATTGAGATGCCCACAATTTATTGGGGGGGGACCGAAGTAAATAAGTGAGAGAAGTGGGGTAGCGGGGGGATGAGGACAGAGTATAAAAACAGCGGAGCCAGCTTCCCAGCTGACTCCAACCTATTAACCAAAACCTTAACTATGAAAAATCTTACATTTTCACCACAAATATAAAGGAGAATATTTGAACTACCAAATACAAGGTATACGAAGTCTCTATTTATATTGGTGCTGTGTAGGGGCGAAATCTAGGTGATGGAGCCACTGATGATGTGTTTCTCCCTGCATCGTAGTACTTTTGCACTCACAAGTATAATGTATCACTTAATAGTCCTTTTATGACGAGAAACGAGACGGCGGACTCTAAATCCGCTTTGTCCCTTAGCGAAAAGCGTGTTTATATCGAGACCTATGGCTGCCAAATGAATGTAGCCGATAGCGAAGTCGTAGCGTCTATCATGCAGATGGATGGCTACCACCTGACCGAAGATCCAGAGCTTGCAGATGCGGTGCTTATCAATACTTGTTCGGTACGAGATAATGCAGAGCAGAAGGTACTCAACCGCATTGAGTATTACCACTCCATCCGTAAGAAGCGGAAACGGAGCCTGACGATCGGGGTCTTGGGCTGTATGGCTGAGCGTGCGAAGGGAGAGCTGATCGAGAAGCACCATGTAGACCTAGTCGTCGGGCCAGACAGCTACCTAGACTTGCCGAACCTAGTTGGCGCGGTGGAGCGGGGTGAGAAGGCAATCAACGTCGAGCTCTCTACCAGCGAGACCTACAAGGATGTGATGCCCCTGAAGATGAGCGGTGTGCATATCTCGGGCTTTGTGTCGATCATGCGTGGCTGCAATAATTTCTGCTCCTATTGTATCGTGCCCTATACACGTGGTAGGGAGCGTAGCCGTGAGCTAGAGAGCATTATTCGAGAGGTCACAGATTTAGCCAGCAAGGGCTACCGAGAGGTAACACTGCTGGGGCAAAACGTGAATTCTTATCGCTTCGTAGACGGCGATCAGGTTTATGACTTCGCAGACTTGCTGGAGGCTGTGGCACTGGCGGTACCTGGTATGCGTATCCGTTTTACTTCCCCACACCCCAAGGATATGGATGACAAAGCCATCCGTACGATGGCGAAGTATCCCAATATCTGTAAGCATATCCACCTGCCTGCTCAGTCTGGGAATAATCGCATCTTGAAGCTGATGAAGCGTAACTATACGCGTGAGTGGTACCTCGAGCGTGTTGCTGCCATTCGTGCTGTCATGCCTGACTGTGCAATTACCTCGGATCTTTTCTGTGGCTTCCATGACGAGAGTGAGGAGGACTTCCAGGAGACACTGAGTCTCATGCGTGAGGTGGGTTACGAGGCTTCTTTTATGTTTAAGTACTCTGAGCGTCCAGGTACTTACGCAGCTAAGTACCTGGAGGATAACGTGCCTGAGGAGGTGAAGATCCGTCGCTTGCAGGAGATGATTGACCTGCAGAGCCAGCTGTCGCTAGAGAGCAATCTTCGTGATGTGGGGCGTGTGGTTGAGGTGCTGATAGAGGGCTTCAGCAAACGCTCTCGTGAGCAGCTCTTCGGTAGAACACAGCAGAATAAGGTTGTGGTCTTTGACAAACAAGGCTATCGTATCGGGCAGTACGTCCAGGTACTCGTTGAGAGTGCTACGGCAGCGACACTTCTGGGGAAGCCTGTCCAGCCTGCCGAGGGCTACGTGCCAGCCCCTTAGCTAGAGATATCAGTTTAATAGAGGGGCCATCCCTCTCCATGGATTACTAGGCCATGGAGGGGGATGGCTCTTTTATTTAGTCTTTCTGCGAGGGGGAAAATTGAGTGAATGTGTGTCGGATGGTAGAGAGAAGGTGTGGGGGAAATAAAAGGTCACTATTGGTGCAGATAAAAGACTGTTGTAGGGAGAGTAGACAGTTGTTTTTGGGTAGAGTAAAGAATCGCTCTTGGCGTAGGTAGAAGGAGGGATGTTGGGCAGAGCAGAAGGTCGTCACTAGGATAGGTGAGTTATCCCTACCCTCAGCTCGCTCTAGACGGAGAGGATCGTTGCTACCAGCTCTTTGTAGAGCTCAGAGGTGGGGAGATTAGCGTCTACTCCCTTCGAGGCTGCATCAATCATCCTCAGGTGATGCACGATGGCATAGACTTGGGCTGCGGAGTAGACTCGGCGGGCTTGGTCGTAGTCTCGTGCTGCATAGGGTGAGAGCTTTAGGGCTTCGGCAATGGTGCGCTCGTTGGGCTGGTTTAGGTAGTACACCGCCATTAGGTTTGAGAAAAAGCCAAAGAGGGTAGCGAGAGTAATCTGGATGGGGTGGCTTCGCTCATTGGCTGCGAAGTAGAAGGCAATACGCCAAGCACGCTGAGCATCTCGCTTGATGAGGGCAGAGAGGAGCTCGAAGTTATTGTACTCCTTGCTCACCCCCACATAATACTCGATGATTTCGGGAGTGATGACCTGTGTTCTCCCTTGTAGAGCAAGGGTGATTTTGTCTACCTCCCCAAGGATTTTCTCTAGGTCATTCCCCGTGGCCTCTGCCATGAGGGAGGCTGTGCGCTGGTCGATGGATAGCCCTTTTGTCGAGAAGCTCTTTGTGATGAAGTCGGGGATCTTGGAGTCGTAGATACGTGTAGACTCGTAGACGGCATCCTCTGCTTGGAGTGTCTTGTAGAGGGATTTTCGCTTATCAGGTTTTTTCTTGTAGCACAGCACGAGGCATGTACTCTGAGGGAGGTCGTTGATATGGCTTGCGATCTGCTCGATGTCTCGCACTTGCTGTGCCTCCTTCACGAGGACAAGTACCCGCTCCCCCATCATCGGGAAGCGCAGGGCATCGAGGAGGATGTCCCGAGCAGATACATCTGAACCATAGAGGACGGAGAGGTTGAAATCTTGCTCGTCTGCAGGGATGACCTCCGAGAGGAAAAGCTCCGCCAGTTGGTCGATGAAGAGCGGTTCATCCCCTGCGATGAGGTAGACGGACTTCAATGCCCTCTTCTTGATGGACTTCGCAATATCCTCGTAGGTAGCCATATCGACAATTATTGTATAACTTCGTGTGTGCCTCTCTGGAGGGTACACGCTAGACAAAGATAAGAATGATAGAGTTAAATCTCCCTACCTACCCCCTGCGCCTCACGAAGAAATACGGCAAGCCTTATATCTATGATGACCTACGCCATCGGTTTGTTGCCCTCACACCCGAGGAATGGGTACGCCAGCACTTCGTCCATTACCTATTGGAGCATCTGGGCTACCCTCGTGAGTTGATGATGAATGAGGTTTCCCTTGTAGTAGGTCTAACGAAGAAGCGTTGTGATAGCCTCCTTTATAGCCGAAGTCTTACACCTCGCTTACTTATCGAGTACAAAGCCCCACACATACCCCTGACCGAGGAAGTCCTGCAGCAGATCCTGCGCTACAACTATACCCTACGTGTGCCTTACCTCATTCTCTCCAATGGGATAGAGCATCTAGCCTGGCACCTTGACTACGAGCAAATGACCTCCATGCCCCTCGACCATATCCCCCACTACACCGAGCTCGTTGATTAACCTCTTGCCCTGCTCCCTTCGGCACTCTTTACCACCCCTTGCTTACGCCCTTCCCTTTTTATGGAGGCCTTCCTGCACTACGTTTGGCTCCGACGTCTCTATTGCGAACTTATCCCGACAGGTAGGCTCGCAGGGGCAAAGATTGAGGTCATCGACCCCGGGGAATTAAACCGGAATGCTGGACCCGATTTCTTCCTCTCGAAGGTTAAGATCAATGGTCTGCTCTGGGTAGGCTCTGTGGAGATTCATCATGCTTCCTCCGAATGGTTCACGCATCATCATGACGAAGACCCCGCCTACCATTCGGTAATTCTTCACGTTGTGGAGCTGGATAATCGGGAGGTATCTCTCCCCTCTGGTGAAGGTATGCCGACCTGCCTTCTCATGGTGCCCGATGCTCTACGTCCAGAGGCAACCAACCTCGTTTCATCGTCAAATAAGCTCCCATGTGCAGGAGGTGGGAAGGGAGGAGAAAATCCTCCACTCTCTGGTGTAGAGACAGAGGTGAAGGATGTGTGGCTACGTTGCCTCCTGCACGCTCGCCTGCGAGAGAAGACACGTGCTTTCCAAGACCTTTTGCTTCGTGCATCAGGTAACTGGAATCAAGCCTTCTATACACTCCTGCTCCGCTATTTTGGCTTTGGGCTAAATGCAGAGGTTATGGAGCGTCTTGCCTTTGCGTTGCCCTACGCTACGCTCATGAAGCACCGAGACCATCCCGATCAAGTGGAGGCTCTGCTCTTGGGGCAATCAGGTCTGCTCTCTGTGCTTCCCACGGGTGACTACGCCGAGCATCTTGTGGAGGAATACACGTTCCTAAGGCATAAGTATTCCCTTAGCCCCTTGCCCGAGGGGACATTTCAGAGAGCGCGCACCCGACCAGCGAACCTCCCCGAGCGTCGTCTCGTACAGCTCGCTACGTTACTCTCTGCCTCGGACTTCCTTCCCGACCGCTTCCTGCACATCACTACACCCGAGGAGGCGTATGCCTTGCTCCAACATCCGCTCTCTGAGGGTTGGACAGCGTGGGATAAGGGGCAAGGGGGATGCCTCTCGAGGAAGGCCTGTGACCTCTTGCTCATCAATGTGCTGGTACCCTACCGCCTTGCCTATCGCCTCCGCTACGGAGCATTGCATTCCTTCGCTCCCTCCGCTAAGTCTCTCCCCTCTGCTTCCTCTTCCTCCCTCTCCGCTGTGACCAGATTTTCCTCTTCAAGTCAAGAGGGAGACCCCCATCCCGATTTAGCAGGAAGCCCCTCCCACGAAGACCCCACAGACACCTACCCAGAGCTAATGCTCCTTCAGGGTATTTCAGCAGAGGACAATCGTATAGTCCGACTCTTCGCCGATGCAGGTCTGCGGGTGAAGACTGCCGCAGAGAGTCAGGCGCTCCTCCACCTGCATCGCTTCTATTGTACCAAGGGGCTTTGCTCCGTTTGTCCCTTCTCTCACTTGGGCTAATGCCCTATCACCTACCCTAGCTCTGCTCTACCCTTTCCCCTGTAACCCCTCAGGAGGTATCCCCGTAACCTCTCGAGAGGTTACGGGGGAAACTCCTATGAGGTATTGGGGATACCTCTCGACAGGTTTCCTCGTAACCTTAGGGGAGGAGTGAATGGGCGGAGAGGAAAAGTACTGGGTATGGGGCATTTGGGGTAATTTTCCTATTTTTGTGGGGAAAAAGAAAATAACATCCTTTAGTTAGATATTTATGGCTACTACAGCAGATTTCCGTAATGGTATGTGCCTTGACATCGATGGGCAGTACTACTTCATCGTGGAGTTCCTTCACGTTAAGCCGGGTAAAGGCCCAGCTTTTGTCCGCTCAAAGCTCAAGAACGTCTCCACGGGACGTGTCATTGATAAGACTTGGAACAGCGGTGTGAAGGTCGAGGAAGTGCGCATCGAGCGTCGCCCATACCAGTACCTATATAAGGACGAAATGGGGCTGAACTTTATGCATCCAGAGACCTTCGAGCAGATCTCAATCCCTGAGGCTGTCATCGATGGCGTCCAGTTCCTCAAGGAAGGGGATACTGTGGAGGCGATGGTTCATGCAGCCTCCGAGACTGTCCTCACCTGCGAGTTGCCAGCACATGTGACCCTTCGTGTGACTTATACCGAGCCAGGTCTCAAGGGCGACACCGCTACAAACACGCTGAAGCCCGCTACGGTAGAGACGGGGGCAGAGGTGCGTGTGCCTCTCTTCATCAACGAAGGTGAACTCATCACCATCGATACACGCGACGGCTCGTATGTGGGTCGTGTGAAGGAGGCTTAGTCACTCCATCCCTAAACGACAATGCCGTGCACCTCAAACGAGGTGCACGGCATTGTCGTTGCTATGGGAAGCTGTAAATCATGGAGGGCTAAGGGAGAGGATACAGGACTAAGACAGATGAAAAGTGAGGTGTACGGCAGGGGAGACACTCGCCGAGGTGAGCAGAGAGCGGCGGAGAAGGGAAGAGGAGGAAGGGATGGCAGAGGAAAAGAAAAATCCCTCAGACTAGGTGTAAAAGCTAGCCTGAGGGATCGAGGGTGGTAAGCTGGAGCTTAGTAGCGAGAGGCTACGACAGACCAGTCAATGATGCCCCACACATCCTTGATGTGATCGGCACGGCGGTTCTGGTAGCTCAGGTAGTAAGCATGCTCCCAAACGTCGATACCCATGAGCGGACGAAGTCCGTGTACGACAGGGTTGCTCCCGTTGGGCTCCTTCGTGATAACTAGTTCGCCATCAGCCTTAGCAGCTAGCCAAGCCCAACCCGAGCCAAAGAGGGTAGTACACGCCGTAAGGAACTCCTGCTGAAACGCTTCAAAGCTGCCCCACTTAGCCTCGATGGCTGCGAGTAGCTTCCCCGTGGGAGCACCTCCAGCATTGGGGGCAAACTGTGTGAAGTATAGATTGTGATTGAGGGTCTGGCCTGCGTTGTTAAAGAGAGCACCTTCGCTCTTGCACACGATTTCCTCTAGCGAGGCATCAGCGAACTCCGTACCCTCGATGAGGCTATTGAGTGTATTAACGTAGCCTGCTAGATGCTTGCCGTGGTGGAAGGAGAGAGTCTCTGCGCTAATGGCGGGAGCGAGAGCGTCGGGAGCATAGGGGAGTTGAATAAGCTCGAACTTCATAGATTCTACTGTTTGAGTGATTATGCATTACGTAATACCCCTCCGAGAGGGGCTATACAAGCATAACTATGATACAGAGGCTATTGTTCCCCAGCTAGCCAGCCATTGTAGTAGCGTGGATTGCCCGTAACCTCCTCCCCAACCCATGGGGGAAGGGAGAAGGTCTCATCGAGGCTGGTGACCTCAAGTTCAGCTAGGATTAGTCCCTCATGTCTGCCCGAGAAGACATCTACCTCCCAGGTGTAACCTGCGTAGGGGACTAGGTAGCGGGTCTTGGTTAGGCGCCGAGGACCGCAGAGGGCAAGTAGCGCCTTGGCATCGGAGAGGGGAATCTCGTATTCGTATTCCTCTCTTGCTAGACCGCTTTTGTCACTCCCTCCCTTGATGGTGAGGAAGCCTTGCTCGCCACGTACACGTACACGAAGGGTTGGGGGGGAGGCATGTAGATAGCCTTGGTCTATGGGGTAAGCCTCGGTAGCTTCGCTGAGGAAGTCCATAGAGCGTACGAGGAACTTATGCTCGATCTCCTGCATACTATCGGATCGTTACTTGAGTGGCACCATAGCCGTATTCTCTGAAGGAGGCGTCTTGATACGTGCAGCTCTTATACTTGTGCTTCAGCTCTCGCTCTATGGAGCTACGTAGCACGCCGTCTCCCTTGCCATGGATGAAGATGACCTTGCGCCCCTTATGTGGAAGTTCCTCCTGCATGATGCGATGAAAGTACTCGATCTGATACTCGTGGATATCTGCACTCGACATACCAGCTGTAGTCTCTAGTAGGCTGTGGGCGTGCAGGTCAATGACCAGAGGTTCATCGGGATTTCTCTTGGGGGCAGGTTGCTTCTTGTGGGGCTGGCCTTTCTCTTTTGTAGAGGGGCTTTTTAGGGCTTCCTCTAGCTTAGCTGTCTCCACTATTAGCTCTTCGGTAGCCCTACCTCCCTCCAGCACGGGGATGAGGAGAGCATCGTCTTGGAAGAACTCATTCTCGGTGAAGCTATGCAGCTTAAAGAACTTGCGAGTATCGAGGCGAAGGCGTACGAGTTCTGGGCTAAGGAGCTTGAACGGACGTTGGTCATCGTAGGGAGTGAGCTGAAGAGCAAGCTGCTCCAGATCATTGAGCGAAGCAGGGGTAAACTCCTCTAGGAAGGCATCGCCATTGGGCTCAATTACCCCCGAGGCACGTAGCTTGTAACTTGTGCCGACACTGCTGAGGTAGGTGAAGAAGAGGCAGTAGTTGCTCTTATTCACGAGGTAGGCTTCGTAGCTGGTCAGACCCAGCTGGGTGCGGTCTATGGGGAGGAAGGCTAGGTAAACACTTAGCTCTGAGTGATCAGGGAGGTAAGTGTAGGGCAAGCCCTTGGTGGGGAGATGCGGAGACTGTCCCAGAGTCTGTGCAGGGGAGCCTTCGGAGCTTACGGGGATACCTCCCTTGGGGTTACGGGGATACCTCTCTTGAGGTTGTGAGGATACCTCTCTCGAGGTTACGGGGATACCTTTTCTCGTGGAGTGGGAGGCGTTGCCTTGAGTTCGTCCCAGTTCCCCTCCGGGGCTGGAGGATTTGAGTTTATCCTGGATGACCTTGGGGGGGCGGATAGCTGGGATAAAAGTGTCGTCCTTCTCTACGACGACACAGTCCTTGAGGGGCGTGGGAATCTCGAAGCCATCTTCATCCTCCACCCACGCCGTGTCACCCGTGATACGGGCAACACGCCCTCCGCCGACAGCATTGAGGAAGCGTACCTGAGAGCCGACGTGTACGTTATGGGGATTGTTCATTGTAGTATTGGTGCAAAGTGGGGTAGGGTAGCGTAGTATGTGTGGGCGAACATCATACCGAGTAGGGTAAGGAAGATTACCGCACGCAGGGCATAGGCGAGCTTGGGGGGTACGTCTGCCATCCCCCGAGCAAGGAGGAGGGAGAGTGGGATAACTGAGAGAGTGAGTAGCTCTGAGGCATGCGCACCGAAGATGAAGCTAAAGCCAATGAGCAGGAAGGTATCGAGCTGTAGAGCTCCAATCATACCTCGCTGGCGGATTTTCTCTCGCCCAAAGCTCCTCCTATAAAGCAAGCATCCTAAGGCTAAGAGGATAGTGAGCAGTAGGACATAAGTGAGACTTATACCTGAGATAGCGGGAAACTGTGTGGGGGTAAAGTCAATGAATTGCTCGTAGAGATAGGCTAGGTAGTTGTTTAGCTCCCCTTGATCACACAGTAGGAGCAGGAAGGGAAGTAAGAGCCAGGCAGGCAAGAAAAGCCCAAGCAGCGTAGAGAGGATGTTCCTTAGCGTGCCTAGGCGCACGATGTACTGGGTGGCAATGACCAGTGGGGTAATGAGCAGGTAAATCGGATGGAGAAGAGCCAGTGTACCGATGAGTAGGCCTGTGATTAGATAGGGAATGGGTTGCTCCTCCCTTCCCTCCCCTCCAAACGAGGTAAACAGGATGAGTGTCATCAAGAGAAGTGATGAACTCTTCAGCAGGGTGAGTCCTGGTAGGCTTAGGGCAAGCGTCGTGAGGAAGAGCAGGGCTACGGGATGCTCAGGCTTCCCCAAGAGTATATCCCGCTCACTGAGGTACACGATGACCAGATAGGAGAGCAGGATAGGAACAAGTGTCCCTAGACGTGCCGCTAGTGTACTGGGCTGAGAGAGCAGTATACCCCAGGGGAGTCTGCCGATGGCTGAGGGGAGCGCAGAAAAGGGAGTAAGCAGATAGAGCGCAAGAAAGAGCGAGAGCCAAAGGACAAACTCATGCCAGTTGGCTCTATGTCTGCGTACGGGCTGTCTGTAAGACATCTATCGTCAGTGGGGGTGAAAGTGTAGAGGCTATGCCTTTACAGAAGGAAGCCTATGAGCCTGCCCGCAGAGGGCGAGGCTCATAGGCTGAAGATGAGGTTATTCGCCCTGGAGCTTGATGAGGTCTTGACCAATGTCTCGGCGTAGGGCCTTGCCTCGATAATGCACTTGGTCGGCTAGATGGTAGCACCTGTCAAGTGCCTCCTGGAGCGTGGTGCCAAGACAACTAGCTGTCAGTACTCGTCCTCCGCTGGTGACAAGATGCCCTGAGGCATCTTGCATGGTGCCGGCATGAAAGAGTGCCGAGTCGAAGGTCGGCATGTGTGGGTAGCTAATGGGGAAGCCCTTAGGATAGTTCTCTGGGTAACCCTGTGAGACTAGGACAACAGTGGCAGCGTATTCAGGTGATTCCTGGAGCTGATAGTCCCCGAGGTCTCCCATAGCCATGCGCTCTAGTAGCTCTACAAAGTCAGAGTCAATACGCAACATGACGGATTCGGTCTCGGGGTCTCCCATACGACAATTATACTCAATGACGTAGGGGTCACCTGATACATTCATGAGTCCGATGAAGATGAAGCCTCGGTAGTCGATCCCTTCTTTCTGTAGCCCCTCGATCGTGGGGCGGATAATACGTTCCTCGACCTTCGCCATGAAAGCTTCATCGGCGAATACCACAGGGGAGACTGAACCCATACCGCCAGTGTTTGCCCCTGTATCTCCTTCGCCTATGCGCTTGTAGTCCTTAGCAACGGGGAGCACACGCCAGTTCTTGCCGTCGGTGGCAACGAAGACAGAGCACTCAATGCCAGAGAGGTACTCCTCGATGACCACACGGGCACTAGCCTCTCCAAAACGCCCAGAGAGCATCCACTGTAGCTCTCGTCCAGCCTCCTCTAGAGTCTCAGCAATCACAACCCCCTTGCCCGCAGCTAGACCATCGGCCTTCAGTACATAGGGTGGTTGTAGCTCCTTCAGATACTCTAAGGCCTGTGTATAGCCAGCCTTGTCAAAGGTGCGGTAGCCAGCCGTGGGGATATTGTAGCGGAGCATGAAGGCCTTACTGAATTCCTTGCTCCCTTCAATCTGAGCTCCTTTGGCATCAGGACCCACGATAAGTAGGTCGTGCATCCCCTTCTTCGCACGTAGATAGTCCACTAGCCCTTCCACCAAGGGTACCTCTGGCCCTACAACGAGGAGATTGATATTTAGCCTGGTGATGAGCTCCGCAATCGCAGGGAAATCCGTCACGCCAACCTCAGGGAAGCATGTCCCATAGGGTGCCATGCCTGGGTTTCCTGGAGCTATATACAATTCCGTCAGACGAGGACTACGAGCCATGCGCCAAGCTAGGGCATGCTCTCGCCCTCCAGATCCTAGTAGAAGTATATTCATATATGTCGTGGTATAATTATCATGAATGGTGAGGACTAAAGATGATCCTTGAAGAAACGTGTGATTACCCCATTGAGGTGTACACGGTCTGCTCCCCGTACGTTATGTTCGTGCTCTGGGTAGATCATGTAGTCGGGGTAAGTGTCTGCCTTCACGCAGGCCTCTACGAAGAGTTGCGTGTGTTGCCAGAGCACAACTGGGTCAATCGTGCCATGGATCAAAAGGAGGCGTCCCCGTAAGTCTTTAGCCCGAAGGGCGAGGTTTGTGGCCTTGTACCCTTCCGGATTTTCCTGGGGTGTATCCATATAGCGCTCGCCGTACATAGCTTCGTAGCGACTCCAGTCCATCACGCCACCACCCGCTACTCCGACCTTGAAGGTCTCGGGGTGTGTGAGCATGAGGTTAGTTGTCATGAATCCCCCATAGCTCCAGCCATAGACACCGATACGATTAGTATCTACGTAGGGCAAGCTCTTGAGGAAGTCTACGCCTCGCATCTGGTCAGCCATCTCATGGAGGCCAAGGTGACGATGTATGACTTGCTCAAAGGCTGTGCCTCGAGCGTCTGAGCCTCGTCCATCAACGGTGAAGAGTACATAGCCCTGTGTGGCCATATAGAGATCCCAGCCAAGAGAGCCTGCATGGAAGCGGTTCTGCACGAGCTGAGCATGTGGACCGTTGTAGACGTAGACGATGGTGGGATACTTCTTCGTTGGGTTGAAGTTCGTAGGCTTAATCAGGCGATAGTGTAGGTCTGTCTTGCCGTCGTCAGCCTTGATTGTCCCGAGGACAACCTCTGGCGTAATGTAGCCAGCCTCTGGGTTCTCTGATTGATAGAGCCTTTGCTCCTTGCCTGTAGATGTTGAGACCAATCGATTCTCCCGCACGTCATGAAGTGACTCGAAGGTGTCGAGGAGGTATTTCCCACTCTTCGATGCTGAGGCTATGTGCCAGCCAGGCTGAGGTGTGAGGAGCTTCTTCCCCTTCCCATCAATACCGATTCGGTAAGCGACACGGTTGATTGGGCTTTGCTCTGTTGAGGTGTAAAGTAGAGTCTTCCCCCCATCTGCAAAGCCAAGGAAGCTAATGACCTCAAAGTCTCCCTTGGTAATTTGCCCAAGGAGCTTACCCGAGGTTGTATATCGATAGAGATGGGAGAAGCCGTCACGGCGTGTTTGCCAAATGAATTCATTTGGACGGTTAGGTATGAAGTAGAGTGGGTGCTGAGGCTCAATATACTTCTCGTTCTCTTCGACGAAGAGTGTTTGTTGTGGCTCCCCTGTTTCAGCTGAATAGCTTTTCAGCTCCATACGGTTTTGCTGTCTGTTGACCTCTGCGATGTAAATCGTTTTACCCTCGGGAGACCAAGTGATGTTGGTTAGATATTTCTCCTTCGGTAGTCCTGTGTTCAGATAGATGGTCTTCCCCGTAGCCCTATTGTAGACCCCTACGGTGACGTGGTGAATGGGCATGCCTGCCATGGGATAGTAAAGGTCTTGGCGGGTTGCCTTGCGGGTGTTGGTATGTACGATGGGATAGGGTGCGACCATGCTTTGATCCATGCGATAGAAAGCAAGCTGGCTACCATCGGGACTCCAGAATAGTCCACCATGGATGCCGAACTCGTTCTGATGTACCGAGCTACCGTAGACAAGTGTTGGGCTACCATCGGTGGTGACTTGTACCTCTTCGCCACGGCTTGTGGTGACATAGATGTTGTGGTCCTTGATGATAGCAGATGCCTCTAGCGTTGGAGCGAGGTCAAATGTTTTCTCACGCTTGGTGTCCTGCTCAAAGGTAGCGGTCAGTTGCTTCGTTCGTGGATCGAGGACGTAGTGCTTGCCTGAAAAAGTAATGAGCAAGTGGCGCTGGTCTCTACCAACTACTTGGAATGGGCTGAAGTACTTCGCTGTATTCCCTTTCGTGCCTTCCCCGATGAGAGCTAGGAGTTCGTCTTGTGTCAGCAGGGTGCGCTCTGCCTTCTTTGCTCCAGGTGTCCCGAGGATGAGGTTTCGCTCCTGGATATAGATGTAGTCATCACCGAGCCATTGTAGAGCTCTGAGCGAAGTAGGGCGGAGCTGTGAGGGGGATCCTGAGGTATATTCAGCGAGTGTGGGTGTGCGAGTGGCTTCTCGCTCCTGAGCAGAGGCAGAGGGAAGTGCTGTAGGGAGCATGACGAGTAGGGCTACGAGCGATCTGAGTTTCATTGTTCCTTAGCGTGATGTATTTGTCTGCAAGCAAAGATAGGTATTCTCATTGGTTTCTCTAGGGGAGATAAAAAGCCTGAGTGAAGCTGATTATAGGGCAATCACTCGCTCCCTTCACTCTCTTTGCTTCACCCTCTTGCCTGCCCCTAGGGTGTAGCTAGAGGCGACACGTGGCCGAGCATTTACGTGTCTCGTCCACACGACAGCTTGTGAGTCGAATCCCGGTGCCCGCTAGGCATTGAGGCCCAACGATATGGACGAGATGCTGGGCTATCTGCTCTGCTGTGGGGTTGAAGGGTACGATGCAGAGATCCTCCGAGGCGATGCGTTGTAGCTTGGGTAGTAGTGGATCTTCCTGCCAAATCATCAAGCGATGATCCCAGTGCTCCTCGAGCCACTGACAGAGGCGATCGTTGATAAGCCCAAAGTCAATCACACGGCCAAGTGCATCAAGCTGGTTAGCCTCACAGACGAAATGGATGCGGTAGTTATGCCCGTGTAGGTGTCGGCATTTATTCTCATGTCCTACGACACGGTGTCCCATGCTGATGTCGTGATAACGCTCTGCTGTGATCATTGTCTCTGCTGTTTGTTTGCTCATATTGCTTGCTTCTGCTTGGGCAAAGATACGCTATCTGCCCCTCTATAAGTCAAGTGGCTATCCCATCACATCGATGAGATAGCCACTTGGTAAGGTCTGTGCTTGGCCTCTGGCTTGTACTTCACCGAAGGCTTTGCGTGCCCCTCATTGGGGTGCCTACTACTTCTTACGCTCTCCGTAGCGGCTCATGAACTTATCGACACGACCAGCCGTATCAACAAGCTTTGCCTTCCCAGTAAAGAAGGGGTGTGATGTGCTAGAGATTTCTACCTTGATCAGAGGATACTCTACGCCATCAACTACGATTGTTTCCTTCGCTGCCATCGTGGAGCGGGTGATAAAGATGTCTTCGTTTGACATATCCTTGAAGACTACGGGACGGTAGTTTTCAGGATGGATACCTTTCTTCATTCTTTCGTTATAACGTTATAATATTGTTGCTTACGCTGTTGCTTGTGGTAACCGTACGAGCGTTAATGGACTGCAAATATAGTGATAATTTATGGAATATCATAGCGATGTGCCTCTCTGTGTCTCATCCCTCATGCCTCGTGAAGAGGGAGCTTGGGGTAAGTGGGGCAGTGTTGGCGTTAGCCTAGGGATCAAGGTGCTGTGGTATGGGTGTTGGGCTCTCTTCGAGTGGAAACACTACGGTTTCTTTATGCTGCCCTGGGGGCGGTAAATGAATGCTGATTCTCAGTCCCTTATGGAGGGAGATGACGACTTACCACAACTCGTTACGACGAGTTGTGGTAAGTCGCTTGAGCGAGTTATGGTAAGTCTTCGGAACGAGTTATGGTAACTCGTTGTGACGACTTATGGTAAGTCGTTTAGGGTGTCTCGTGGAGTGGGGGTATGTCTATTGATACATAGTGTGTTACGTCTTTGTCTGGGGTGTGGGAAGAGGACTTTTATAAGATTTTTGAGAAAGGTGCAGATTGTATGGACAAAATTCCGTAATTTTGTAGGGCAAAAAGGTTGCTTTCTGCTTGCAGATCAGGTGAAGAGGTTGTATTAGCCTCGACTTTTAGGCATTGCGATGGAGTATCCTCGTTGCATAGTGACAAGTAATCAGAGTTTCTAACGATAAGAATAAGTAAGATGATTAAAGTTGGTATTAACGGCTTCGGACGTATTGGCCGTTTTGTCTTCCGTGCTGCACAGAAGCGCAGCGACATCGAGATCGTAGGGATCAATGACCTGCTCGAC
>ERZ773008.109-NODE-109-length-55942-cov-164.456206_pt1 | contig 55942 bp, 68 predicted proteins | sample MGYA00580664_ERZ773008 | MGnify/ENA primary metagenome ERZ773008 (study PRJEB29015, sample SAMEA2738016) | human oral metagenome | biome: human oral; feature: human-associated habitat; material: dental | place: China | collected 2048 ...
GCAGGCAAATCGCCCGCGTGGAAAGGTTGGAAAATCGAGGAAATAACCAATGATTGACGCTCCAGAATTAGGCTACACGCCTGCGAACCTCAAGGCATTACGCCAAAAATACGGGCTGACACAGCAGAATGTTGCCGACATCACGGAATCAAAACTGAAAACCGCCCAAAAATGGGAAGCAAGCCCAAGCATGAGTAGTTATGCGAATATGCCTCACACCAAATGGCTGAGATTGTTGGAATATTTGAAGAATAAATAAGAAGAGGCCGTCTAGATTCAGACGGCCTTTGTTTTATCGGAGAGTATCAGATAACGCCTTATGCCGCGCCTTGCAATCATTGTACAAGCCGATGACTTGCAACGACCACGGTAGAATGTCTGCGCCTGTACCGCCCTGCAATTTAGGCAGTTTCGGGCATGGCTGCACCAAATCGGCAGGCGGTTTAATCGCCGTCGGCAATGGCGGCGTTGATGACTGACAGGCCATCAGAATCGACGCAGACGTTACGATACACAACACGTTCAACAAGTTTCGGTACTTGTACATAGCGCACCCTTTCTTTTTCTTCGCGCACCGCTTTTTCTGCCTGATATACGGCAGACGTTTTGCGGTCTTCTTTCGCTTTTTCAATCGCGGCATCTTTCAGACGGCCTGAAATTTCAGCAGCCATTTCATCGCGCCCGCGCCGATATTCCGCTTTGCGGTCGGCTTGCCACGCGCCGATGACGATTGCAAAAACAACTAAAACCGCAATCAATTTCCAATTTCTGAGCAACGTTTCAACCATAATTCCAACATATCCTTATAGGTTTTAATTTCACGTTCGGCAAATTCAAAAGCCGCCAAGTCTGCGTTTTCACTGGCTACACGGCTTTTGGTTTGCCATTCCGCGATTTTCCGATTTGCAAAATCAACGGGATTCATCGCTACGCCTCGCTCACCCCTTGACTTGCCGTAGCAACAGCATTTGTCAGATTGTATCGCTCAGGCGACGGGCTAGACGGCACCGGCTTACCATCAACCAATTTAGACGGCCAGTAGTAACCGTCAATATCGGCAGGGTTGAAAGGCACAATAGACACGGTATTGCCTTGATTGCCGCCCAAGCCCAAAATCTGACCTTTGGCGTTTTTACCGACCACGAAAAACACATGGCCGCCGCCTTGTCGGGATTTGACTGCGATACAGCCATAGGCAGGTTTTGACAGCTTCGTCAGCCCTGAACTTGCCCACGCTTTTGCACGATACCAGTCTTTAATGACCGCGCGGCCACTTTTGCCCAAGCAATGCCCTACAAACAAACCGCACCACGGCGTTTCATCTTCAAAGTACCAAGACTTTGCCGCGCCGGGGAACGTTCCCATCTCTTTAAGCCATTGCACGATTGTCGGGTTATGCGCTTTTGTACCGACAATCTCTTTCAAGCCGATGTGCTTTCTTGCTTCTTTAATCCATTCCAATTCTGTCATTTCTTGTCTCCAAATAAAAAGGCCGTCTGAATTTCAGACGACCTGTTGTTGAATTAATCTTTATCGACGAATTTACCCGCCGTTTTTTTGACCCATTTGGTCATAATGCCTGGGGCTAGGCTTTTCACGGTATCCATCGCATGACCTGTCAAGATGCCGACAAAAGCACCGGCTACCGCGCACGTCCAAACTTGATTGACCATCAAAAACCGTTCTGCTACTGCCGCCGCCGCAAACGCCGAAATCAAGGCTTCAAATAGGCTTGATACTGGTGCGTCATGGTCTTTCATGCTTGACCACACGCTACCAACGATGCCGCCCCCTATGGCAAACAGATAGCCGAATTGAAAAAAATCGTGCATCATTCCCCCTTTTGTTCTCGTTTGAATTTATCCTCCGAAAACAAGAATTTAAGTGAGTTATTTCCAGCGAGTAAGCAAAGGAACGCCAAGACGGGCGGAATAACCATGCCTGTATGTGCAGGCGGATAGGCAGCCCAAAACGCATATGCCGTCAGATACCAAATAAAGGCAGATATGAGGAGCATATAACCTGATAACACCTCCCCTTTAAATGTCTGCCAGTACATCGCCGCCAGCTGCAATACACCGACCCCGCCGAATACCAGTATCAACGTCAATTCCGAAATGTCTTTGAACTTGTAGTAGACGGGCCAGTTGTAGATGTCGTTTGGCGAGAATGCAAAGACCAGCGCATAACCAATCATCGAACACCCGCTAACAAACTCAACTGCCCGAGTCCCCGTGCTGAAAAGCCAACGCTGAAAACGCACGGGAAGAAAACGAAGCTCGAGAACATACTTAAGCCATTTGATAGATTTACTCATAAAACCTCCGAAAAAATAGGCCGCCTTTTCAGACGACCTAAACACCTACACCAACTTGAAATCACGATTCATCTGTCGCAACAGTTTGGCAATGTCCTTTTTGTGGACAAAATCGCCGCCCGTTGTGTTGATGATAATCGTGCTGTTGTCGCCGCCCGACTGACCTGCCATCTCACGGATGGTTTGTGCGTGTTCCGCAGGCAAAACCATCTCGTTTTCGTGCAGTTGCGTCAGCGGGTTGATACCGGCGGGAATATCCCAGCCGCCTGCCGCCGATGGAATCCGCGTCGTGGTCGTGGACGTTTTGGAACCGCCGCCGCCGCCGACCAAACCCATCACAAGCGCAAACATCGCGCCCATCGCGGCCGCAGCCAAAGCAGGACCGGTAATAGGGATAGCGGCTTGTGATGCCGCCGCACCTGAAGCCGCCTGCGTAGCGTTTGCCCCTACAACCGCCGATGTTTCTGTCGCTTTGGTTGCAGCCGTCTTAGCCGCCGCCGCTGTTTCCAGCGTGTCCTTAGCCCCAAAGATGGATTTATAAATCGCCGACTCCTGCACCATGCGCTGCATCATGCCCATCAGCGGTTTAGTAACCATCTCTTGTATAAACGCCTGTCCCGTGCTTTTGAAAAAACCCGTCATAGCTTGGCTAAACGTCTGCGTCCGAGAGAGCATGGCAGAAAAAGCCTGCCCCATCTGGTCTTGTGCCGTCTGCCAAACGTTTTTCCCGCCGTCTTGCAACATCTCGGAGAAACTCGGTGCGTCTTTGCGGCGTTGCTGCTCCCGCTTGCCTTTGTTTTTGCCTTGCTCGCGTTCATGACCTTGCCCAAGTTCCGCCATTTGCTGTTTCAGCTTGTCAATGGCTGATTGGCTGTATGTCGGGTCTTGCTGGGCAAGTGCGATCCGTTCTTGCAATGCGTCATAGGCAATCTGATAACGGCGGTTTTCAAACTCGATTTCCAAATCTAGGCGTTCGAGTTGCGAGATTTGACCGTTGGCTAGGGCTTGGTCTGCCGCGTCCTTTTCCATGTCCAGCTTGTGTTTATCCAGCTTCTCCCATGCCGCCACCTGGTTGATTTTGGCTTCGGTTGATTGCTTGGATAACTGGTCTTCAAGCGTCAGGATTTTTTCACGCAGTTTCAGGCCGGTTTTACTGCCAGCGTCAACCGTTGCCAGTTTCGCACGCCAGTAAGCGGCTTCCCGCGCCAAATCCCACTCTTGATGAGACAGCGTTTCGCGCTGCATTTCCTTATGGGCAAGCTTTTGGGCTTTGATTTCCTCTTCCCACGCCTGCATCGGGTCTTTTGCTGCGCCTGAACCGCCACCGCCGCCCGCTTTACGACCGCCACCGCCTTTGCGTCCGCTTCCACCGCCACCGGCAGGCGCGTTGGCTTTAGGCGAACCGCCACCGCCGCTTCGTGCGCCTTGCATCGCTTTGGCTTCGTGGATATTCGCTGCCCGTTCGCGGATAGCGTTTGCCATTGCTCCGGCGCGGTCTTTCGTCATGCTGTCAGCGATTCGACCACCAAGCCCGCCGTCGTCCATCCGCCCGATTTGGACGTTGTTCAGCTTATCAATACCCGATACACCGACCATCGACGCGGCTTTGTTGGCAAAGTCAATCATGCTGTTAATCATGCCGATTGCCTTGTTTACCATCCACTCAATCGCGGAGATAAACACGTTGCCGATAGCCTTGCCGAGATTGGCGAAAAACTGCGGCATATTGTTGGCGGCCTCTTTAATCAGCATCCAGCCGGTCGCAAACGTGTTGATATAGGCGTTGACATACGCGCCGATGACGCTTGAGATGATGCCCATCACACGTTCAAACAAAGCCGACCAGCCGCCCACGCTTTCGCCAAGCCAGCCCGTCAGCGAGCCGAACCACTCCCTTATCGAGCCGATGGCTTCGCCGATGGTTTCTGTGATGACTTGCCAAACCGCCTGAATCACATCAAGCAGGTTAGACCAGCCGCCGCCGAAAATATCAATTTGGTCTCCAAACTGCGCAATCAAGCCGATTACCGCGCCGATGGCAACCGCAATCAAACCAAACGGGTTGGCGAGCATGGCAACATTCAAACCAAGCACCTGCACCGTCGCAGCGGTAACAGCAACGGCAAAGCCCGCCATGATTGGGACGACCAAGTTAAGATTATCCGCAATTAGTTTGATGATTGACGCGATTCCGCTCATTGCGCCGCTGTCGTTCAGCAGCTTGGAAACCATGCTTTGCCAGTTGTTTGAAAACACCGTCAATGCCTGCCCCATCGTCATAGGCATTTTTGCCGCCTGCTCGCCAAACTTTTCCGACGCGCCCGATATGGCTTTAAAAATCACATCCGCCGTCAATTCGCCCTCGCTGCCCAGCTTTTTGATTTCGGCGCGGGACTTGCCCATATATTCCGCGATGGTATCGAGCAGGATAGGGGCTGCTTCGGCAATGGATTTAAATTCGTCGCCCTGCAATACACCGCTACCCAAAGCCTGCGACAACTGCATCAGCGCGGCGGCTTGCTGTTGTGCGCCCACACCGCCGATTGTCATTGCGTTATTGGTCGCTTCGGTAAATTGCAAGATTTCCTGTTGCGTGTAGCCGTAGTCTTTCAGGGCGCGGCTTGTGGACACATACAGGCTCGACGTTGATTCAAGCGATGCACGGGTATTGTTCGCCACGTCCAAAAGCTGACGCTGTACGGCTAAATACTCCGTTTCAGACGACACTACCTGACGTACTTGGCTGTTTATTGACTGCATGGCATCGGCAGTATCAAGCATGGATTTTGCAAACGACACCGTCGCAAATCCCGCCAACAGCGTACCGATTTTACCCAGCCCGCCCGCCGCCTCCTCCGCCTTATCGCCTGTCTTGGCAAGTTCAGCGTTTAACTCTTTGACCTTTTCCTTACCGTCGCCGACACCCCCGATAAAATCGGACATATCAATGTCAAACGCCTTTTCCATCGACTTTTGCATCTCGGAAAAGCTGCGCGTCAACTGGCTTTTGACCTGCGATATTGCCGATTCAATCTGTTTCGATGCCGATTGCGCCGAGTTTGCTGCCTGATTAAAACCCGCAGCCGTGCCGTTCTCGACGGTTATCTTGATTTTCGTTTCTAAATCACTCATACGACCGCCCATAAAAAAGCCCGTGAATCATCACGGGCATGGTTCAAATTTACATCAGGCTTCGACCAGTTCCGCGCCTGAAAAGACACTTTGTTCGTTGCCCTGCTCAACCGCCTTGCCGTACAGCCAAGCGCGGGATACCTCGCCTTCTTCAGGTAGGGCGTTGACAGAAATTGAGTGGGAGCAAAGCGGGTTTCGTCCGGCTTCATACGCCTTTTTCGAGACGTAGCCGTTCAGGGTTGCCGTAACGGTTTTGAACTTGTAATCAATACTTACATATTCGATTACATGATGGCTTGCCGTTGCGCCTGTGCTTTCGTCTTCGATTTCGCGGTTAATTGCAATTACTTGTTTAGTCATAACTTTCCAATCTTTAAAGTGTTAAACATCAGGCTTTACACAGCAAAGCCAATTTTCAGGGAGTGGGGTTGTTGTTTCCGGCAACGCTTCTCGCGCGGCGCAATATAACTCCAGTTTGTCGCTATGCCTATAAGCCCACGCTCCCCAAAATGGATCTTGCCAGCTTCTCGAGGTATTCTCATTTGCGATTTTTGACAGTTGCTCCAATAAACCCATTTTTGATTTAAAGGCGTTGATTTCAGAGTCCAGCAATTCAGCTTCCATTCTTTCCTCAAACGCCCTTGATACCTCTTCCAAGCGTGCTTCCGTTTGTCTGACAAGCTGCATCGCCTGAGACTCAGCCGCCCGTGTCGCTGCATCGTAATACGCCGAACCTGGTAGCGGGTTTGTGTAACTTGCCCACACAATCTCTTTACTGCGTGAGACGTGGGCGACTGATTGCGCCTTATTAAACTGGCGATAACTGTAAGGCAGGTTTGATGCCATCCGCGCATTAAACGTATTGGCCAAGTCTGCATTTACCTTTTGCCACCCAGTCAGCCCGCCGCCATCGCTTTTATCCGCAATTACGTTCGAATACCGATAGTTTAGAATCGGCTGGTATGAATTGACCTTGTTCAAATCCCATTTAAATGTGTCTTGCGGATTTGGCAGCATCGGATAATAAGAGGAGCCATCTTGTTTGCTTTGGAAAAGGCTGTGTACACCCGCTCCAAAACCATCAGGCAGCCCCGTCTTGTAAAGTGCGGCATTGTCCCATCCAAGCATCCCGACAGGCTGGGCGGCTTTGGAAAGGTCTATTCCCGATACCTCGTAAAACAATCCGACACCCGACACCCTCCGCTTTACCGTCCCGCCGTTTTGCGCCGTCGTCCCCATGAGTTTTAACGGGGTTGACGAGCTGTCGTATTGCCCGTATTTCAGCGGGGCATTTTCATTCCCCTCTAAAAATCGGGTAAGTTTTTTGCGATTATCCTCATTTTCACCATTTCGAAGCGTGTCAATTATCGCCGGGACTGTATCAGGGCGGTATCGGCTATTTTGAGGGGGGCGGGCAAAAAACCACCTTGCCCGTTCCATTTTTCCGACAACCAAGTCCGAAAACGTAACCGACCTATTGTAGCCGTCATTTACTTCAGCGATACTCCCTTTTTTAGGCATGACGTAGTTGATTTTTTGTGGGGTATAGTCATAACTGGCAAGCCCGTAAGGATTGTATTTGATAGCGGTTGAGCATTTGCAAAGGTACTCGTACGGTAACCCGGCTGTTTCGTAAAAAAACACCTCCAAATCCGTACCGCCTGCCATATCAATCACCATATATCCGCAACCGAGGCTCACGGCGGAAAACCCGGCAACCTCATTTACGCCTGTGCGCGTACTGCGAAACGATGCCGTAATAGGCAGACCGGTGGGATTGTAGTTTTCAGCCCTATTGTTGGAGTATGGCAACCCTGTTACATAATTTGACTTGTCATCAACAGATAATTGACCGTCTATATGCTTCATTTCAAGCGATGCGTGCAAAATATCCGACCCTGATTTCAAGGAGTTGCACATCAAAGTCGCCATTTCAAATTTTTCTTGATTGTAGCCGCTGCCCCATCCGTGAATCACGGCGGGAACTAAGCCCCTAGTCCTTTCACCCACCCCCGAAGAGCCATATAACGGAAGAATCATGCGTATGCCGTTATTCGGAGCGGGGAATAGGTATCCCGACGACAATGCGCCGCTGCTTCGTTCGGGGTAATTGCCTTTTGCAATCAGTGTTTCAAAAGGTACGTTTAGACTGCCGTCAGTTATAGACACCTCTCGACCGCTGTTTGACACGACGCGGAGATTATTCAACCCACCAGCCCCTTCAGGCAGGGATAAATGCAATTTACCGATATATTTCGGCGTGAATAAGCCAAAATTAACCAAATCCACCCCCGCCTCGTTATAAATAGCAAATCCCCAGTCTTTGTCATCAGTTGAAGTAGCCATAAAGCAAGCTCCTACCCGCAAAAGCACCGCAATGGGTAATAAACCCATCGCCGAAAAGGCGTTTATGATAAAAAGAGTGTACCCATTGCAATGTTCCGTTTTGCAACTTTGATATACTCAAATATTCGGTGTTCCAGTTTCCGATCGCGTGAGATTGGGGGATTAGGAAAATCCCTTTGAAAAAATTGCGGCGTGGAAACAACATATCCAAAGCAATTAATCCCGATGGGGCGTTTCCCAAAAACAAAACCCCCTCCACAATCAAGCTGGCGTCCAAGTTTACATCAATAGGATTCCCCTGATCGTCAAAACAGAATAACCCATAATCCATCAGGTATTTCCTTTATATCCCACAATCACCCGTAAATAGCCGTTTGAGTCATAAACGGTAAGCCGCTCATTTTTCAGCTTCATGCCAACTTGTCCGCTAGATGATGACAAGGACACATCACCGTTACTCTCAACGACAAAACGACCGTTGCCCAAATCCATGCGGCCGCCTCGAATATCTCCCAAGTTGGCAGATATTGCCGACAACTTATCTACACCTATTTCGCGCGCCGTAACACTTCCTGCTTTCAGACGGTTTGCGTTCAGCGTGTTTGCCGTGATTTTATCGCCGTGAATATCCCCGGCGTTCAACCTATCGACAATCGCCTTGCCGTTTACCACCAGTTCGCCATTCACGCCGACACGGTTTTGCTGTGTATCGACCGTAAACGGGAATACGTCAGCTTTACCCGGTGCGCCGATACCGAAACGGTCGGCGTTGACGATAAACTTGCTTTCAGGCGTACCGTTTTTCGGCGTGGTTGCCAAGCCGTAGCCTGCTACCTTGCCGTTAACGTCCACCTTGACCGTGTATTGCGCCTCCAAGCCGTTGATGCTTTTCGCGTGGGCTTGTACCGTCGCTGTGTTGCCGTCGGCGGTTGACTGTGCCGTCGTGATACGTTCGCCAAGCGATTTGATGTCGCCCGTCGCTTGGGTCAGTGTGTTTTGAACCACCTGAACCGTACCGCGAACTTCCTGCAAGCCGTCATTGTCTTCAGGCGCAGGCGTCCAGTCGGTCGCTACCGTACCGCGTTCCAGCTTCACATTAGAAACCTTGATGGATTCCGATGTCTGATACCGTGCCTGAACGATGATGCTACGTAGTGCCTTAACCTCTTTGGCGACCGTGTGCTTGGCAACAAGCCGCTGCTTCAGCGTTTTGGTCGTACCGGTTACCGCTTCGTCGTACCATGCGCCAAAATAGCCGACCGAGTTATCGGCATAGGTTACCGAAAATTCCGCGCCGATTCGCGGGTATGGTTTGGCGTGCGGTGATGTAGCGTTTGTCAGCTCGATGTCGCATGAAATAATCAGATTGTCACCCTGTTTCAGTTCCAAATTAGGGGAGACGTCAATATTTACGGACTTGGTCTGATTATTCCCGCTAACGGTCAACACTTTTGCATCGTTACCTGTCGACAAGGCGTAGTTTCTACCGCCTACCTCGAACGCATCGAGCCGCGAAGTAAGGGTCTGGACTTCTCTTTTGCTGTCTTCCTTCGCGTTTTTGATACGTTCGTTGACGCTGCCTGTGCCATTGCTGTCAATCAGGTTGATTTTATCGCGCAATGACTTGTTCAGATTGCTTTCCGACAGGTCGGTCGTATTGACGTCGTAAACGGTAAAAGCCACGCTGTTGCTGACTTTCAGGCTGTCTTTGCCAAAGCTGTCATAGCCCGCCGCGCGCAAATGGTAGGTCTTGCCTTTCTCCAGCGGTTTGCCGTTGCATTTGGCGATGGTTACAAACGTTTCCGCGCCGTCATAGACTTTGTTTGCGTCTATGGTCGGTACGGCTGCGTTTTCAGAAACCCAAACGATGATACCGGCGAAATCCTCTTCGGCAGGTTTTTGACAGGTAAAAAACGCCTGCTTCAAACCGCTGTCGACAGCAATGCCTTGTAACGCCGCCAGTTGCGGATTTTGCGCCGCGATTTGCGCCCAGTTGCCAGTTTTCCCGGTAACGGCTCGCCCGCGAACTTTAAAGACAACATCGCGCACCTGCCCGCCGTCGGCTTTCATGTCAGCCTGCGTGTAGGTGTAGCTGTTGTCCACAATACCGCTGATTACCCGTAAACGACGTTGGCTGTTCCCTGCGTAGATTTCCACGTCGTAGGTGTCCGCGCCGTCCAACTTGCCCCAAGCGATGACGGCTTCTTTGCCGTATGCCCAAGATGATGTCAGGCGTAGATTTTGGATTTGCCCAAGCGGCGCGCCCTTGATGGTGTAGGAATACGCAGGAACGGACGCCAAGTCTTGGATGCCGCCGCTGAAAACGTTGTAGGAAACCAGCTTAACCCAAACAGTCCGACCAATCCAGTTACGCGGGACGGCATATTTGAACAATGCTTCATCGATGCGCGCAAACTTACTGCCCGCCGCATGGGCGTCGATAGCCGAACCATATGCGCCGCGCGTCAGGTTGCCCAACGTGTAACGACCAACGCCTTTCAGTTCGGCGTTGGCGTATGCCAAAAACTCGCCGTCAACGTAGCACAACGTCAGCAAATCGCGGCTGTCCTGCTCCGTGCCGCCTGTCATCTGACCTGCGGAAATTTCCACGCTCAGGGTGTTGGTGCGGTCGAAAACCGCACCGCTTGACAAAGCAGCCGTCAGCGAACCGAAACGCGCTTTATGGTTGACTGCGCCGACGCGCGTATAGCTGTCGCCGTCTGTCGATACCCACACTTCCGCGCCGCCCCACATATCGCCGCCGGCGGTTGCCATCCAAATTTGCGGTTCGCCGCCTGTCAGTTGCAACGGGGCTTCAAAAATTACTGGCGCATGGGCATTGCCCGGCGAAACATTGTAGTCTGCCGAATAGCCCAAAGACGGCTGCGTCGGGTATTCTGATACGGTATGGACGCCAAGCGGGTAATCTTCCGCCTTGACGGACAATACACCCTCTTCGTCCTCCTCAATCTCTGTGATTCGGACGGGGGTTTTATTCAAGCCAAGCCCCGCGTCAGTCAGGGTTACGATGTCCATCGGTTCAAGCAGACAGTATTTCCAGCCCAGCTTAAAATCATATTCGTTGCGGACATACAGGGCGCGTTGCAGCAGTTGTTGGGCTACCTTTTGCGCTACCTTACCGTCGCAAATACCGTGCATTTTGACAGCGTCTTTCGGGCGCAATCCGTACTGCTCGATGTTCGCCTGGTCTTTCACTTCCGCGATGGCGACGTTGTAGTCGTTGTCACGGTCGAGATACTCGACTTGGATTTGGTTAAACGCATCGGCATTGGTTTTACGCTCAACGTTTACAGGGTCTTCCGCGCCAGAAACGATAAAGTCGTCATCTGTCAGGTCGTAGATGGCTTTGTTGTCGGCAATATAAGCCGCGCCGTTGCCCCTATAATTGCCGTCTCCATAGGGGATGATTTTCAGACGACCTTGCGAAAACACCGCCGCGCTGTTGGTCTGTTCCAGAAGCTCGGAGATATTCCGTTGCGCCTCGCCCTGTTCCGTGTAAGCAGGGCTTAGAAAAATACCGACCGCGCGACAATAGTTGCTGTATCGGTCGGTGTCGCCGATGCTGTCAACGGGGAATCCGCAGCCGTAGCGTTGGTTCGTCAGCAGGTCTCGGATAATATCGCGCGGGTTTGCGTCAGGGATATTGCCCGAATAGCCCAGCTTGCCGATTACCTCGAAATTATGTTGGTAGATTTGCGCTGATTTTGTCAGTTCGTAATTTGGGCTGCACAGGTAGGCGGTACCTGAATAGTTCAAGGCTTGGTCGGTATGCTTTGCCTGCGCCAAATGCGTCCACAACGGCTGCTCGTCGCCGCCGCGCATAAGCGTCAGGCGCAGTTGTGCCAGCGAATCGAATTTCTCCTTATCCCGCCAAATACGACCGACACCGCTAATCTCGCCCTCGCACAAAGCAAGCATGACGGCGGCTTCGTAGGTGTACTTGATGTCTTCCTGTGTTACACCTCCGCCGCCCTTGCCGCCTTGTTGTGTCGTGGTTTTATGCTCGATGGTGGTAAAGTCGCCGTACCAAATCAGATTACCGGCAACGCGCGTCCTACCGTAGATGACAGGCAGGGTAAGCCCCTGCGATGACCGCTGTACCTGTAACGATAAAATCCGTTCTTCTGCCGATGTAATGGTTGATGATTTACCGCCCATAAAAACCTCTAAATATCAATCTACTAAATGCGCCTCGTACCAAACCCCCTCAAGAGAGCCTGCGTAGTTGGTTGCAATATCAAAACCCGTTTCCGTGGCATTGCCGATATAGGTTAGGCGCACGGTCGTTGTAATCAAGTCCAAAGTAACTTTGACAAACGGTCGTTTGCTAAACGGACGCTGAAACTTGACCGTCATAAATTCATTGTTTGACGGCGTGGAGATAAATTGCGAACGAGGGACGTATGCCGCCTGATACTCTTTGCGGGTATCGGCTATTTTGCTGACCTGCTCGGCAACCGCCGCAATCTGTTTGCGCAAATCGGTGTCGTCATACGCCGCCCCGCCTTTGGGCTGATTGGCAAGTTGTTTTTTGACGGCTTCCAACTCTTTTTTGATTTCGGCGGCGTCGTATGGCGCGCTGTTTGGCAAGGCTTCCAACGTCTGTTTGATGCGCGTCAATTCCTGTTTAATGGCCGTGTCGTCATAACTGCCGCCGCTGCCACCGCTACCGCCGCCAAGCCCATAGGCTGATACTTCAATGTTCATTAAATGCCTCCAGTGTAAAAAATTTCACTTCGCGCCCGTCAAGTTCGGGCTGGTCGATGTTGTCCAAAACCACGCCGCGCCCGATGTAGCTGTGAATAATCTTGCCGTCGCCTACCAAGATGGCGGAATGACTAAACGTGCGCCCAAACTTCCACAAGGCAATATCGCCGGGCTTCGGGTCGTCCGTCTCTTTGCAAAACTTGGCGATGACCTCCAAATACCGTTCCGTATCGCGGTGCAGGTGCCAATCGCGGGAATATTTGGGCGGCGTGAAGTCATCGGGGACGACACCGACCGCGCCGTAAACTCCGACAAGCAGCATGGCGCAATCCACGCCCGCGCCCTTGACCATTGCGAAGTGATGATAGGGCGTACCAAGCCATGACCACGCCTCTTCGACAATTTGTTCTCTTAAATCCATTTCAGACGACCTCTAAACCACCGTGTCAGCAGACGGAATGTAAGGAAATCCGCGAAAATGCACGACGTTGTTAAATTTGTTTTTGCAGGTATCCTGACGCTTATTGCAGCCGGGATAAACCTTAAACACATCACCAGCCTGCGGCGGGTAGGGCAGCCGTAGGGCAAACTCGAACGTATTGCCGTTATGCGCCTTGATTGTCCTGCTCAAGCCTGCGTTTCGCCCGCTCGTGAACTTAATCACGCCCTGCGAAAACCAGCCGTTCTCATGCGTCAGATTGTGTTGCAGTTCGTTTCCCGTCTGGCTGTTCGCCGTTACGCGGCCGTCCACCGTAAATTTCTCACGGTTAACCTTGCAGCCCTCGTCATAGAGCGTTCTCATGCAGCCCGCCTGATAGATGTTGCGCGGGCTTGATACGTTCAAAAGCTCAATGTCGGATTTGACGTCAACCTTTACAGACGACCTGCTGCCCGATACGTCCGACACGCGGCCGGAAAAGATATTCACAGCACCGACAGGACGAAGTTCGGCAAGCGAACCGACCGCATCGGCAGCCGACCGTAAATCAACACCTGAAACCCTGATGGAATCAGATGTTTGGTATCGCGCCTGTATAATCAGGCTGCGTATTTCCTTGACTGTTTTGCCTGCGGGGATTGCGTGTTTTGCCGAAATGCGTTCACTCAATGTTTTCTTGGTACCACTGACCGCATCTTCGTACCAGCAGCTAAAATAGCCGACGGAATTGTCCGTATAGGTTACAGACAGTTCAGCCCCGATACGCGGATAGGGTTTACCGTAGATTGACGTTGCGTTTTCAAGCGCAATATCACACGATAAAACAAACTCATTAGGCAAATCGCCGCGAACTTGCAGCGTTTTGGTCTCGGTTCGATTCGCGCCCGAAACCTCCAAAACCGCGCCCGCATCTTCGACCATGTTGCCGATAGATGAAGCACCGACACCAAAGAATACGCGGTCTATCTTGACCCGTGCGCCGTCCAACACGCCACCCAAAGCAGCTTCAGCCCATTGCAAGCCCTCAAGCCTGTAATCAGGGTCGGAAGCGATTTGCAGGGTGTTGGAATCCACGTCCAATCCGACAGCGATACGGGTTGCCCCGCGCTTGATAATCAGCTTATGCGCTTCGTAGGTCTGCCCATCCCAAACGACAGGCATATCCGCGCTGGTATGGCGTAACACCTGCCCGCCCGAAAGCGTGATGGTGTACAAATCCGCCATCTGAAACTCGTCGCTACCGTGCAGCAAGTCAATTAGTTCTTTTGTCGCTGTCTTCATAACTTCACGCTCGTAAACTCAATCTTTTTGGCTGCCCACAGGCTGCCCAAAACGTTTTCAAAATCCACCGTATCAGACGCAAATCGCACGCGGAAATAAAAACCGCCTGTCCATGTAATCGGACGACCCGGCGTTTGTGGCGTGTTGAAAACCAAAACGCCCTTATCGGTAACGGAATAATCGCGCCCATACGTCAACGCTACGCCGCCCACTTTGACGGCGGGTCGCTCCTTGACAGCCAACACAGGCTCGATAAATCCACCAATCGAACGGACAAGCTGATAGCGCGTAACGCCTTGCACCGTGTTTCCAATAGGCTGATCGGTTACGGCGTTGTCGGTTGGGTCTTCATACAGAAAACTTTCAAAGCTGCCTTTGCGGGCGTTGAAGAAGCCTGCCAGTTGCTCCAACTCGTTTATGGACGCCTTTGTCCGCAACACCTCGAACGACAGCGAGAACCGCCATTGCGGGTAGGTGTAGTAGGCGGTTCGAAATTCACGACCGCTCGCTGATTTCTGCGTCCCGGTACTCCATACCGCCGTTTTCTTCCGTCCCCACTTCAAGCCGGGAAACGTGGGGAAAATTGCATTACCCATTTAGATGATTCCTTTCGCTTTCAGCAGAGCGTCAAATTCTTCTTTCGGCAGTTCGTTACCGCCAAGCATACCGATGGCTTCCGCTTCGTCCGCTTCGCTTTGTGCGACGCCTGACGACGGCTTGATGCCCATGTACGACGCCACCAAGATATGTACGGGCGGGTGTTCGCGCCAATACTCGTTCAAATGCTGTATGCGCGGCAAATCCAAGTTTTCAACGACGTAATCCCACGTCCACCCCGTAGAGGCGCAGACGTGGGCAATCATTGCGCCGAAACTTAGTCCGCCGCCTGAACTTCCCCCGCTTGTGCGGCTTCCTGTTCTTTGCGCTTCAGACCTGAAACATCCATCACGGCGGCAAACACGTCGCCCATGTTGGCAATATCAATCAAATCGGCAACCTGTTCGCGCGTCATATCGGGATAATTGCGGCGCAGCGCGGCATGGGCGCAATCAATAACGGTGGAGATTTGTTTTGCGTCTTGGACGTTGCCGTCAAATGCGCCGATGCGCTCTTGCAACTGTTCCAGCGCGCCAAGTGCGATAGGTGGGATAACGTAATTTGTGCCGTTCAGCTCAACGGTTACGCCTTTAATTCGTACTGTCATTTTTGTTTCCTTGATTCAGGTCAAATAAAAAGGCCGCCCTTTCGGACGGCCTGCGTGATTACTCTTGGATCCACAACGTACCGACTTTAAAGCCCGCTTCATCGGTTTGCGCCGTGAAGTCGATTTCAGGGACGGAAAAGTCGTCGTTTTTGGTCGAGAACAAGCCCAGTTTACCGCTGGTTACGCTCTCCAGTTCCAACAGGGCTTTTTTGCCCTTGAACTGCGTCAGGTATTTCAGTTTAAATGTTGGCGTATTACCCATCGCTAAGTTTGTCAGTTCAAGTTTCTTGGCTGACGGCATGGTTTGGGTGTAGGTAAAGCTGGGATAGACGGTCTTACCCTTGTCCGCGTCAGCAAAGGTGTACAAGCCTGTTGCGGACACCATGTATTGCCCCGCCGTCGGATTGCTGGCGACCTTGATGTAAGCCGTACCATCGCTACCCATAACGCCCGCGTCCTCAACAAAGCGACCGCCATTAGGCGCGGTTGCCTGCACGGTATATGCGCCGCTCGCGGGAATCGCTTTACCCGTAACATCTGCCCAGAGTGCTTTCATGGTTCCAGTCGTATACTCTGCGCCGAAAAACAGGGTATTCAGGGCGAGACCGTTGATTAACGCGCCCTTGAATTTACCTGACACTTTGACCTTACCTTGTGCCACAGCCAAAGCAAAGCGGTTTTGACCGAAGAACTCTTTCAATTCCGCCGACAAATCGACGGACATTTCTTGCAAGCCCATGATTCGCACGGGCGTTGCGTTCTGGACACGGTTGCCGTAAGCATCCGTAATCATTTCGGCGAACACTTCGCCGCTACCAAACGTCAACTGCATGACATTTCCTTTCAAAAATAAAACCGCATTACGCGGCGCAAATCACAATCGGGATAATACAAACTGCCTGCTCGCCAAGCGTTCCCTCGTCGGTTTCGAGCGTACCCTCGACGCGGCAATATTCGACATCCGCGCCATCGACCACCAAAGCCGTCTTGCCCGTGATAGGGTGGACGGCGTTCACGGTATTACACACCGCGTCAATCAGCGGATTCATGATAGGCGCGGGCGGTTCGCCTGACGTTTTGACGTACAGATACACATCGACGCGCAAAATCCACTTGGTTTCCTGCCCTGTCAGCGTTACCGCCTGCATATCGCCCTGTGCCATAAATAACGCGGGTTGGTTGTAGCGTTTCACATCGTTCCAGTGCAGCAGTTTGCGGCTCTTGGTAACAAAGCCGTCCAATGCGTCCAGCTTCGCCCACAGTGCGGAGTAAATCGCTTCACGATTCATCGCAATGCCCCTTTCACGGAGTTTCTCAAATCCGCTTCAATCTCAGGTTTCATATCGCGCAAAGCCGACCGCAGAAAAGACCGTTCAGGCAGGCGAACATTGCGGGAATGCGCTCTAACCTGAACGTATCGCGGCGATTTAAGCGGTCGTCCAAACGCCTGACGAACCTGCCGTAAAGACGCCTTGACGTTTACCGTGCCTGCAAAGCCATATTCGTGCGCCTTGCCGTAACGGACGTTTGTGTTTACCTCGCCGATTACCGCGCCGCCCGTGTTGGTTACGCGTTGGTGTATCGACCGCCGCAGATTGCCCGTCCGTACATTCAACACCTGCCCAGACAGGCGGTTTTCCATGACTTCGCTTTGCAACTTCAACGCCGACCGTGCGACAGACTTCACGACAGCCGTCTGAACCTTGTCGCCATATGCTCGCAATAACGCCACCAAAACATCGCCGCCGATAAATTCCATCTTCAGCATTACACGCCTTTCCGCTTGTACTCATTGAGTATCGCAAACGCTGACGGCGGCATACCGCCCGACTCGCTGAACGTTGAAAACGAGATGGTTTCACCTGCAAGCGTCTTGCTCTGTACGCCCTTGTTCTCGATTTCGTTCATGCGCTGCGTTGCAATAATCAAGATGGCTTCCTGAATATCGGCAGGTATGGTTTCATAGCCCGCGCGGTACGATACCTCGACGTTTCGGATTCCCTGTGCAAAACAGGCATGACGAATCAGCAGCCAGTTATCAAAATCCCAGTCGTTCGCCGTGCGCCCGTTGATTTTTACAGACGACACGGATAGGACGGGGTATTGATTCAAAACGATGCGGTTTTTGCCGTTGCCGTTGTAACGCTCGACGTAATCCGCCGCTTCGAGTTTGCGCCCGATATAGGCTTCGACAGCCGCCGATATCCCGTTAAGCAGGGTTTGGAAATATCCGTCCTGCTTATCGTGGGTAACGCCCAGCCGCTGTTTGAATAAATCAAGAGAGACAAGGGCGGTCATCGTTATTCAGCCTGTTCAGTTTCGGCGGTTTGCTCGGCTTCAGCCTGTTCGGCTTCAGCAGGCTCTACTGCTTCAACAGTTTCAGCCTGTTCGGCTGGTTGTTCTACCGGCTGCTCGGCTTTCGTTTTGCGTCCGCGCTTGGCTTTTTCAGCCTGTTCAGTTTCGGCAGCTTCAGCAGCAACGTTGCCGAAACCAAACTGATACAAAAATTGCGCGGCTTCAGCGGGGACTTCCACGATACGGTCTTCGCCCACTGTGTAGCTTTGGCTGCCAAAGGATACGTCGGTAAAGCCCTCAGGGGCTTGTAATTTAACCATTTCTGTCATTTTGATTCTCCAAAAGAAAAGGTCGCCTGAAAATTCAGACGACCTTATTAGGATTAACCAGCGTTGGTAATCATACCAAATGCAGGCATGAACATACCTTGCAGCAACTCGTCCGCATAGACGCCGTACTCATATCGACGGCTACGCAGCGGCCATTCGACTTGGTAATACTCCTGGCGCGTGCGCACTTGCAACAGGTTACTCATGCCTTGTACGTAGCCCGGTAAACGGGACGAGTAGAACAGGTAGGTACCGGCAGGCAGGTTTGGGTGAACCACGATGCTCAGTTCTTCGCCTGTGATTTTGTTCATGTACGAACCGACCACCACACCCGCGCGGATGCTATTGGCGTTTTCGATGTCCACTTTCAGTTTAATCAGCGGCGCACCACCGTTGCCGATAATCAGCTTAGTCAACGCAGCCAAATCGCGGGCGTTGACGTAGATTGTATCGGGGGACAGGCGGTATTTCGTGAAGAAATGCGCGAACGCTTCTTCAAATTCATACACGCCGCCCGCACCGTCGGAAGTCAAGCCGTTGCCTTTGTTGTCCGACCAGAACGCACCTGAATCAGGCAGGGCGATTTGGGTCAGCAAGCCGTCAAACTCCAAAACGGAAGTGGAATTGTCTTCAGACGGCAATGATGCGGCGGTTTGAGTGCCTTCAGCATCGCCCAAAATTTCCACTTTGGCGGCGGTGGTAATCGCGCCCAGTTTTTCAGAACCGGCCGCGCCCCAGTACCAAGCGTAGGCAACCGCGCCACGAACGGCGGGAACCATGGCGGTTACTTTTTTGCCCGTACCAACACCTGAAACGGAAGCCGCTGCAGATTTTTGAGCAGAGCCGCCGCCGAATGTATCGGTAGTGCCGTCAGCGTTTTGGCGTGTGATTTTGGCAGGGACTTGGGCAGTTTTGATGCTCAAGCCTTGTCCGATTGCGCCGTTGTTTGCGCCTGCGACGTCCCAGTATGCCTGCAAACCCAAAGCCACGCAGACGACGGACAGGCTTGAAGTGCTGATTTTACCCAGAGTGTCGTTAGATGCAACAGCGGTCGGGGTAGGGGTAACACCTGCTTTCAGGCTGGTATTACCGCCCAGCAAAATCATTTCTTCAGCAACCATAGTCGCTTGCAGGGTTTGGGCAACCGCTAACGCTTTCACGTCTTCAAAGCCGCGTGCCGCGTAATCCGCTTCAAAGGTTACTTGGTTTTCCAGTCCGATGGCGCGGAATTGCGCGTTACGCTCAACGATTTCATGGTTGATGACACCGCCGCGGTTACCTTCGCTAACCCCTGCTCGTTGGTTGCCAACATTAATATTAGTGATGGCTTTCCAGTTTGAGCCGATGGTTCGACCGCCGCCCACGCGGGGGATACGGTTACGCAACGGGGTCAATACCGGATAGAGTTTTTGCGACGGCGCGGAAAGGTCATAGGTTTGCAGACCGGTGGTAAAACTGGTCGGCTGAGTAAAACCTTTATTCAGCGGCTCGCCGCCTGCTTGTGCTGATTTCATCAGTTCAAGCGTTTCTTGAGTGATTTGATTCACGTTCATTTAAAGCTCCCAAAAATAAAAAAACCGCCTGTAAGCGGTGTTACAGACGGCCTGTTTGTGCTGCCTTGATGAGTGTTGCCACGTCATCAAGCGAACCGTCATTCTTTACAATCGGCTGAAAACCGTTTAAAGGGTCTTCGCCGTTATCTTCTGCCTTGCTAATAGCTTTGATGCTGCCTTTCGGCGGGGCTGCCTGTTTCTTCAGGCTTTCGATTTCCGCCTGTGCTTTGGCAAGTGCATCATTCGATTTCTTCAGCGCGTCTTGTGCCTTTGCCAGCTCGTCCACTGATTCGGCTTTAGCAAGGTCGTCTGATTTGTCGGCTTTAGCTGCCAAACCATCGACCAGCTTGTCGGCTTCGCTTACTGTCAACGCTTTCAGCGATTCGGCGAGGCTGGCTGCTGATTCTTTGATTTGCGCGATAACGGCCGCGTCCACATCGTCATAGATAGCGTCCTCAATCAGCCATCTCAAAGACGCCAACACGTCGGCTAACGATTTGACTTGCCACATTGATTTAGCGACCGGCTCGTATTTATGCTCGTATTCCGACTTATCAGCCTTTGCCAATACCGCTTTCAAAATGGCGATTTCAGATTCGGACAATTCGACGCTTGCCGATTTCTCGGTTTCGTCCTTTTTGTCGTCTGCCTTTTCAGCATCATCGGCGGGCGTTTCATCAGCTTTGTCGGCTGGCTCGTCGTCCTTATCCGCAGCTTCTTCGCCGTCTTTGGGCTTATCCGCCTTAAAGCAGGTAAACACCGCGTCAGGATTTGCAGGGCGGTCAACAAGGCTGATTTCTGTCAGCTTCAAGCCCGTGATTTGCGACTTATTCAATCCATCGCGGGCGGTAACGCTACCGCCGATTGAAAAACCTTTGTAAACGCCTGTCTTTACTTTAGTAACCGCAACAGGGTCAACGATGTGCGCGCCGAAGAATGTGCGCCCGTCGTCTTCTACGTTGATTTCGATAGCCGTTCCCGCTGCGTTTGAGCCGTGCATTTCACGCACTGCGCCAAACTTCATATAGTCAGGAATAGCTGCTTTCATTGCTTCCGCCGCGATGACTTCGCCGTCTGAATCGACCGCTTCGCTTGAGGCATAACCCCAAACTTTGACGGTACCGTCGTCCTGCGCTTCCATCTTGGCGATTTCTGCGTATAACTTTGCCATTCGTTACTCCAAAAAAAAGCCGCTCCCGTAAAGAGAGCGGTAAACCCCAACACTACCAACAGTAAAACTAAACTTTCGTCATATCCTCTGCCAAAACAGGGACGACCGTACATCTGCAATTAGGGTGCGCTGGCGGTGTCATGCCTCCATGTGCGAAATGCTCATGCAGACCAATCACGCCCATCTTGCCGTTTGTATTGCAAATCTCTGACACTTTATCGTCTTCAGCGGTCAGCCACTGCTTACCGGAAACAAGCCCGGTCTCTTCCCAGCCAATCAGATTACCCATGCCGTCAGCCATCGCCGTTTCAGTTCGGGCAATGGTTCGGGCGCGGGTATTGCTGAAAGCGTGAGATTCTTTCAGACGGCCTGCCAATTCCTGCACGCTGTCGCCGTTCTGCATGGCTTCAACCACTTGGGCGCGTATCATTTCGCGCGTTCCCTCTGTGATTTGCCATTCGGCGGCAGGATTTTGGATAAGCTCGCCGCCCACCCACTTCATGCCGACCATTTCGGCGGCGCGGTCATGCGCCCACTTGACGGCACGGCTGCGAATATTCGTAACCATACCGACAGCAGGGTCAGGCATAACATGCAACAAGGCGGCTACTGCCCCATCTTCCGCCGCTCGCCTGATTATCGGCTCGACCACATCAGACAAGCCCGACCACTCGCCAAAATCCAAACCGTCGGTAATGATTTTAGCTACTCGATTCAGTTCGGCGGTTAGGTCATCTGCCTGCCAGTCAACAGCCGCCCCACCAATCAGCGCGGCAATCTGTTCAGCCAAGCCGTCAATGCGCGTCAGCAAATAAGCCTCAATAAGCGCGGCGGCTTCGTCTTCGCTCATCGGGCTTTCCGACTTTCCCAGTTTTTCAGCCTCTTGGCTCGGCTGCTCTTCGGGCTGCTGGTCGTCTTGATGATTCGGCTCAGGCTGCACCTGCTCCGGTAACGGCTCTTTACCCAGTTCGGCGCGGATTTCATCAGCGGTCAAGATGCCTGCGTTTTTGTAGATAGCGTAGATTTCTGCCTGTTCTTTCGGATTGAGTGATTCTTCTTCCTTCCAAACAAACTCATATGCCGCCATGTCCATGTATCGGGCAAGCACGTCATCAATCAGGGCTTTTACCCAGTTCTTCAGACTGCTCATGCCGTCGGACAACGACTGCTCACGGCTCGTTTCCGCTACGCTTCGGTTTACCTGTGCCACAAACGGCGTAGGCTCGACGCTAAACGCAAAGCAGACGACGCGCGCCAGCCATTCGTCGTAAACGTCCTTTAAAGGCGGCTGCTTGGTCTCTTTGAAGTTTCGGGATAATTCGCCCGGTACATAACGCAGCTTGCGCCGTTCCGCCGTCTCGCCTGACAACAGCAAATCAAAGTATTCTTGGAAGCGTTTAATATCTTCCATCGACCACGTTTCAGGCACGCCGATCAAAGCATCGGGAACGCTGCCCGCCGTGTAGTATTCCAGCGCGTGAATTTGCCGTTTTAAGGCAATATTCACGGTCATAATGATTTGCTCGACAGGCGAATAACCGTAAACCTTGTAGCTACGGTTATTGCGCGAACGGTAAACCAACTCATCCGCCGTGTAGTCAACCGCCGCCATGCCGTGCAAGATTTGCTGATACGCTGTTTCAGGCGGCAAGGGTAGGCGACCTGTGTTATCCAGCACGCGCTTAATCGTCGCGCCGTCTATCACTTCAAGGGCGTACAAGTCGCCGCCCAATGTTTTGCGTGGATAAATACACGGCGCGTCAATAACAAACAAATCTTCCAGCAAGATGCGCAACCAGTCCGACCATGTGTGTTCTTTGTCAGGCGACTGGAAAAACGCAATCGCTTCATCGACCTTTCGGTCTTTTCGCTGCGATTCGTTGTCTTTGGTTGACTCAACATCGCGCTTTTGGATCGTCCATATCAAACTCTCCATTTGGTCTTTGCGCTTCTCGATGACCAAGCGCAACACGTCGTAGTTATCGGCAAGGGCGCGTAATTGTGCAAAGCCTATCGCCTCACGTTCGCGCGGTTTGGAATGCCCGACGTTGTAGAACGGCTCATAATCGAACCGCCGACCCTCTGCCTGTTGCGCGACAGGGGCTAAAGGCTTACCCGCATCCATCCAAGCATCCGCGTTGCCGGTAAAGGCGTAACGGACACCAGCGGCAACGCGGGCAATAAAGCCCTGTGATAATGGTGTCTTTTTACTCATTTGTTTGCCTCGACCTGCGACCGCAGGTAATCAATCATTCCCGTTCGGGTGTCTAGTAGCTCACCGAATGCACGGCTCAAGCAGTCGATTTGGTCGTCGTGCTGCCCATTTGGGAACATCCGCATTTCTGAAATCAGCGCGTCTGTATCCCATGTGCCGTCATCCAATACCATCACATTACCGATGTTGACCTGCGCGGCGAACGGCTCGGCGCGTGTTACCTTGTCGCCCGATTCAGGGCTGGCAGATACAGAAAAGCCCGCCAACTGACGGGTTAAATATAGGGTTTGCGATTTGCCCGCCTGACCGGGGTCTTGCGGGATAGATACTTTTGTTTTCACGCCGTCTTTTTGCGCCGTGTTCTTCAAAATCCTATCCCGCTCGTCAGCACCATACTGACCGCGCACGACGTTGGCGATGATATACCGCCCATCTTCTGTTACGCCAAGCCTGCCGCCCGCCGTGTAGTCGCCGTCGTTTGCAGTGGACGCCAAGTCCCATCCGCGTACCCATCGGATATTCCCAGCGGGCAGGGCTTTCACAAATTGCAGATTGTCAGGTTTGAACGTACCGCCATCAGGCGGGGCAGGGCGTTGCAAATACTGCCCGGCAAATACATACGGCGCGGCTTGTTCCATACGGCGCAGCGTCTCAATGTCGTGCTTTTCAGACCATAACGCCGTGCCGTCTTCCTGAATAGCGGATAAGCACAAATGCTCCCACTCTTCACCGTTGCCGCCATCAAGCAACCAACCCGCGATGTCTTTCTCGTGCAGCCTTTGCATAATCACGACAATGGGCGTTTCAGGGCTGTTTTTCCGTGATTCCAACGTGTTTTGAAACCAGTCGATGACGTTTTGCCGTCTGACCTCGCTTCGTGCTTCGTCAGCCTTATGGAGGTCGTCTAAAATTAGCGCACCTCCGAAACCGTCCCGATGCTTGCCCGCGCCGAAACCCGTAATCGTACCGCCCGTACCAGTCGCATACATCACGCCACCCGCGGTCGTCTTCCAATGATGGCTACTTTCGCTTGCAAGCTCTACACCGGGGAATATCGCCCGATACTCTTCATGCTGTACCAAGTTCCGAATCTGTACGGAGTTATTGACCGCCAACGTCGATGAATAGCTCGCATGGATAAACTCGCTATCAGGCGCACGACCCATCGCCCATGCGATAAAGTTCACAACCGCAATTTCCGTTTTCGAGTAGCGCGGCGGAATGTTGATAATCAGCCGTTTTGTTTCGCCGTTGAAAACACGCATCAACGCGTCGCATATCAACTCATGATGCTTCGCCTGCGTCCATTGGTAGCCGCGCCGCTCACGAAACATCCAGCGCGTGAATGTATATAAATCGCGCCAGCAAAAATCACGAATGACCAATATTTCTTTTTCGTCAAATTGCTGTAATGCCATTTTATTTCAAATTCCATTGGAAGATTAATCAAAAATGGCATTCAAGCCGTCTATAGGATTAGCATTTTGTGCTAAATCTTCCGCAAAACGTCTTCAGCTATCTTACGATACTCTTCCGCGTCTATCCGTACCGTCGGCGTCATGCTGCCATCGCTTGATTTAACGTCAAGCTCCGATTTATCGCCGTATTTCTTCGGCGCAATCTTTGACGCAGCCCATTTGCGGGCGTCTATCTGTAATTTAGCCTTTGCCACTGACGCGCTTTCAGCTTCCACGTTATCGGCGATTTCCACAATCTCTTCAGCAAAATAGTCCGCCTGCTCAACTCGCGCGCGCGTGTATTGGTCTTGAAATTCAATATTTTCGCTCAGCCATTGATACACTGTCCCTCTTGCGGGCATACCATTCACATTACAAATAGCCCTCAAGCTCATGCCGTTTGATATCAACCCGCAAATCTTATCAGCCATTTCTTGGCTGTACTTCGTCGGACGCCCGATAGGGCGTTTTTCTTTCCCGCTCATATCGAACCTCACAGAAAAAAGAAAGCCGCCTGATTCCAATCTTGGATCAGAATGCAGACGGCAAAAGAGAGTAATACATCATGAAAAGGGATAGCCCCATACCGATAACACGGCAGGGGCTATGTGCAAGAACCGCTTTACAGCCTGTCATGGCAGGCGACCGTCAGGCCGGGCAAACGCTGTTTCACTTGCTCCGCGTTTTTAAAGAGCGTCAACAAAGGAGAGTGGGGCGCGACCCCCTAGTTTATTTGGAAGCGTCCGCGTCATCTTCCTCAGCGGCTACGCCGCCCCTTTTGCCTTTACCCGTAACGGCAAAGGCTCACAGATACTTGAGACCGACCAGAGAACCCTCCAATCCAAAATCTCGAGGCAATCAGACAGCCTGAAAATTCAAACGCCGCTACCTGTACAGATAGAAGCTCAAATTCAGGCAGTCTGAAAACAACAAAACCCGCACATTATTATGTACGGGCTTAAAAATTCATATCCTTTGGGCGTGCGAAAAGCCCCGCAAGGGTAACGATTTGAATTATACACCTATTGCTGGAAAAAACAACAGGCCGTCTGAAAATTTGATAGATGGGGAATTTAATCCCCCAATCCCTATCAAACCTGATGTGCGGGGTTTTTTTACTATTTCTGTTCGACCGAAACTTCCACTTTATTGTCTGTGATAACGCAATATGCCCGATAATCAATCTGCATTCCAAGCCCGTTTTTAGCCGTAAATCCACGGGTAACCAAGACATTACCATTCTGATTTACTCCGGTTGCCGTGTCTAGGATGTGCGGGTCAAACGTTCCGGGATGATTCAATTGATCTTTAATTGCCGCATCACACTGACTAATGACGGCTGAATGATTAATCTCTTTATCCTGTTCAGCGGTTGATTTCCGACCGGAATTAAGGTCGTCAGTAGATACAAAAAAGCGTTTACCATTCCTGCAATCTACAAAGAAAACCATTTGTTTTGCTTTCGGGTTGCTGCGCGCATCTGAAATATCAACACTTTCTACTGCGTCGCATGAATTCTCCCGGGCAACATGTTCGGCTATCTGTGGCAAATAACCATTCATTTCTTTGACGGCCTTCTCACCCCACTGTTTGTATAACTTCGGATAAGCTTTCTTGTCGTACTTAAATTCCCGTACACCTGAAGTAATTTTCCCATCAATTTTCTGCTTTTCGGCTGCCGCCTCTGCCTTGTCCGCGGCCGCCCTCTCTTCCGGCGTTAATTCCTTTTTCGGCATGGCGCACATAGCGACAAACAGCAAAACAAAAATACCGCCCACAATCAGCTTGATTTTCTTTGCTTTTTTTGCCTTAGCCGCAGAATTAACCTGCCTTTGGTTGTATTGCTGCCGCCGTTCTTCTGGGTTTTGAGATTCATTATAAAGGGCGACCTTCACTGCTTGAAGGAATGCGTCGTTCTTCTCTACCAGCATTCTGCGGCCATCAAAAAACACAACCTCTATCACACCGCCGTCCTGCACCTCATAACCTGCAATATCAAGCAGTGCAACCTTCTGGCCGCGAAGAAGAACAATACAATCATTTTTTAAGACGGCTTTCCCTTTATGAAAATCGCCAGCCAGTATGTTGATATATGCCATTTCCTATCTTTCATTAAGACGTGTTAATTTTCGCAATCATACCGTAACCGTTAAGAAAATCAAACCTTCTCAAACAGCAAATCAAAATCATCCCCTGCCGCCTGCCGTATCGCCCCATACCACGCGGCCAAGCCCAAATCCGTCTGCAAATGCAGGGGCTGCTCGCCGCGCCGCCTAATTTCAGCCTGCAAGCGTTCCTCGTAAGCTGCCTGCGACTTCGCACCGATGCCGAACGAAATACGGATGGCCTCCTGTTGTGGCGCATCCACCTTCGCCCACGCCTGCAAAGTCAGAAACATGGCATCTTCGCCGTATCTCAAGCCGATTTCAGGCTTATGCGGGCAAACTTCCTCCCCTATATAGCGGCTCTCGATGCTCAAGCACCGATTGCGGCTGCGCGTATCACGGTAACGACGCTCAAAAGCTCGCGCCAAGTCGTTCATAAATTCAAATTCTTGCTGATTCATAGCTTGATTAACCCTTTTTCATGCAACAAAACCAAAGTCCTCATCACACCTTCCGCGAAGGCCGTCTGAATTTCCCCTTCTGCACAATCCGCCTTCAGCCGCCCGTCGGCCAAATCGTGGCAGCGCGAACAGGCATAAGCGCCCATAAAGTCGGGCGGCTTGATGCCCGTGCCGCAATAACCCGCCAAGCGGTAATGCGCGAAAACCGTCGTTTCCGGATCATGATTGCAAATGCCCGGAAACCGTATCTGACAACGCTCACCGCGTGCCGACTGCGTAATCTTGCTCATCCACCCATCTCCATCATCTCCATAGCTGCCCGTTCGGCGGACTCCTCCGACTCAAACTTCGACGACAACATCATGTTCCAAGCTACCTGAAAGCAGTCCCGGTAAAACCGATTGAACTCCTCCTGCCCCATACTGTGGAAGCTGATGCTTTTCGCCTCCTTGCGGTAACCGTTCGGCGTCTCGTAAACATCGAAATACCCCGCCTCAATCGTCAACCACTTGCGGAAAGCCTCCATGCTTTGCAGCACTGCACCGATTCTCTCGCCCCGCTTTGCCGCAACCATCCGTACAAACTCGTCGGCAAACTCCAAAAACAGCCCGCCGCTCGAATGCATGGCCTCAAGCCGCCGCGCGAAACCGCTGATCAGCTTCTGCTCCCCGTCCGTCACCAGCCCGCCCGACGGCACCCAGTATTCATACGCCAAAGGCAGTAACCCGCCGAAAAACAGCTTATGATGCTGATAACTGCGGTTGCCCATCTGCTTGATTTCCACCTTCAACTGCCGACCGGCGGCATAATCCCGCAACAATTCCGCATCGTATGCCGTCGCCGGTGCAAGCGTTCCCGCCGGCGTTTTCACCACCGCAACATTTACCGCCATTTCAAATCCTTTCCCGGTCTAATTAGTCAGTGTGCATTGCTCGCCTTTAGCGGCTTTTCTGATTGCGCTCACCATATCCCCTAAAACACCTCAAACGACCAACCACCGCCATCCTTTTTAGACTTCGCCTTAACGGCGACAAAACGGAATGGATAAGATTCGGCGGCAACCTTAATTTTTACGCGGGCATCATCCTGCCAAAAACCCTTTACCTCGTGCATTTCCATTGTGCCGTTTGCCGTCATGACGGCAAAATCAGGGGTGTAAAAAGTTTTATCCGCAAGTCGTAATTTGACACCCTCGAACCGATACCAAAGGATTACCCCTTGCTGCTTCTGCTTTTCAAGATATTCAGCGTATGCCGCTTCTGTCTTGTTCATCTCGCCAGTTTTCAGACGACCTAGTGCATACATCGCACCCTTTGATTTTTTATTCATTTCAACCCCAATTCTTCGCAAACTCGTTTGTTTGCCCCAGTGTTCCAATACGCAGGGCTTAAAAGCGGGAATGCCTGATTTGCCATTTGCGCCGCTTCACGCATCAAGACACCTAAATCGACTTTTTTCATTGCGCGCAATTCTTGGCGTTTTTCTTTCAGTGCTTCTTTGTTATTCGCTCGGTAATATTTATTTTCAATCCTTACGCAGTCCTTGCATCTTGATTTAAACGTACTGTTACCGTAAGCATCCACGCCGCTTTTGTGATACTCGCTCAACGGCTTTTCTTCCCCGCATCGTATGCATTTTTTAGTCGTCATCGCGTTCAATCCTCCGGCCAAATTCATCCAACGGCGCGCGTGAGGCGGCGTGAATCACCACACCAAGCACCGCGCCAAAAACCATTGCAAGACCAAAATAATTAATCCATTCCATTTTCACTTTCCTTTCGTTCGCCATTTTTCAAAAATTTCACTTCTCTTTGCCATCGTTGCCGCCGGTGCGGCTTCAAATCCGCTACCACCCGACCAAAAATCTTTCAGATGGCAGATATGCCCGCCGTGGTAATACGTCGCCCTTTCTTCAGCATTTCGCGCCTTTGTGCATTTTGCAAAGCCGCGCAGTTCGGTTTCAGAAAGTGCCTTGAAATCTGCGTGGGCGCAGTGGTAACAGGTTTCACGCACGATAGCTTCCCCAATCAAACGGGATTAATTTCCCACCACCATCACGCAGCCTGTCCCTGATACGCGCGTCAACGTTTTGCCGAAATTCTTCAGGGGACAGATTGGTTAAAACCAGCGTCGGCATAAGCCGCTCATATCGCCCGTTGATGACCGAAAACAAAATCCGACCATCCGTTTCAGACAGGTTGCCCGCGCCAAATTCGTCCAACACCAGCAAGTCAGGCTTCACAAACACGCCAACCGCCTCTTTTTCGCTACCGCCGTTAAAGCTGTCTTTGACCGTCTGCAACATATCGCCTACCGTGATCACAATCGCACTTTTGCCGTCGCCGATGATTTTGTGGGCAATGCCGCAGGCGAGATGGTTTTTACCGGTGCCGCGCTTGCCTGAAAAAATCAGGTTGCGACCGGTTTGCAAAACATCCTCGAAGTTTTCCGCATAGTGGGCGGCGGCGGCTTTTGCCCTTGCCATTCCCGGCACCGAATCATCGACGGCATAATTTTCAATCCGGCAATTTTTAAACCGTTCTGCAATGCCTGATCGCCCGATGCGTTTTGACAGTTCGTCGCGTTTCGCTTCGCGGCGCAGCGTTTCCGCGTATGCCGCCATCTCGTCCGCCGCTTTCAGCTTTTGGCAGACAGGGCAACCGGTCCACACGCCGCGGAAAATGCTTTTTGACGTGTATTCGCCATGCTCGGCGCATTGCCGTTGTTCGGTTTTTGCGCCGCCGTAGCTTTTCAAAAAATCAGATGCGTTTTTCAAAGCCATTTCCAAACCCCTCAAAAATCAGTCGTCGGCGCGTCGCCGTAGTTTTTGCCGTCCATCACATCGGCGGTTTGATTGTGTGTCAGACCACCACAGTTTCCAGACCTGCCGAAAGTTTTGTTTTTCAGCCATTCGGCACGGAAACTGCCCCAGCCGTTGCCGATGGCGTACTCCACCGCTTGCGCCGCAGTCATCCCGCATTTCTCCGCGTCCGATGCAATCAGGCGCATTGCCGTTTCTGTCAGCGGTTGCCGTTTTGCTTTGCGGATTGTCAAAAAGTCTTCAGCGATTTGCCCGGCAATTCCATGTTCTGCCAACAGTGCCAAATCGGCTTCGTGCTTGGTCTGTTTTTTCGCTGTTTTTTCGGGCGCTGTATTAATAACTACGTTAGTAGTTATTTGTTTTTTGTATTTTGTATTTATGTGACCCCCATTTTTTGGGGGTGGTGTACCCCCATTTTTTGGGGGTGGTGTACCCCCATTTTTTGGGGGTGGTGCATTTTTTGGGGGTGGTGCATTTTTTGGGGGTGGTGTTACCCCTTTTTTTGGGTCTGAAATTAAAAAATATTCGTTGGGTAATCCGAATCTGCTTTGCTTGCCAATCAGCCCTAATTCGACTAGTTCGTTAATAGCTTTCTCAACCGTTTTTTCTGACTTTATTCCGGTCGCTTTTTGAATCTGCGAAATTGAAAGACTGTCATGCGTTTTCTGCCAGCCTCTTGTTTTCCGAACGATCAAGATGTAGCATTTAAGGGCGTTCCCGCTCATTTGCGACAGGTATTCATCGATAACCGAGTTTGCAATCTGAAAACTGTTTGGGATAAATTCGTTCATGGTTCAATTCCTGACCTGGCGATTGAGTAATGGGCGACCGGATTTTTACAGTTGCCGACCTTGAATTTAGGCTTGTTGAAAACAAAGCCCCTGCTTTCTAAGTCGATAATCCGCGAACATAACTGCGTGATATTCAAATGTTTTGCTGCTTCCAAAGATGTGATGTGTCCGTTTTCGCGGATATACTCAATAATCCGCTTGCATTGTGTCGCTGTATCGTTCATAATTGCCTTTCGTCTTACCTGAATCGTTTCCTCGCAATTCAGGGGAATCGCCCGCCTCGTGCGGGCTTTTCTTTTGGTTATTCACTTTTTTCGCTGCTTTTTTGCCAATTCAGGCCAAATCTTTTCCCAATCATCAGGGAACATCTCTTGCCGTGTTACTTCGCCTTTTGTTGCCTTTTCAATCAATGCCGCCGACTGAACAGGAACACTTCTGACGCCTCGTGCAATCTGATTGATGAAAGCTGGTGAAATCCCTGTTTTCTTTGCTAGGTAAGATTGATTCCCGCGAATGGCGCAATATTCAATTAAGTTCATATTTCAACCTTGCTATATTCAATATAGCAATAGTATAGCAAAGCTATTTTCAAAACGCAAGCAAAATAGTAGCATTGTTATATATAGCGTTGCTTTATAATTTAAAACGTTGATTTAGCTGGGAGTAAAGAAATGAGCAGACTTGATAATCTGAAAAACTTGATTGAAAGCCGGTTCAACGGCAGTCAGGCTGAATTTGCCCGCGCCATTGGGAAAGCACCAGCGCAGGTAAACCAGTGGGTAAATGGCTATCGGAATATAGGAAATGGCGCGGCGGCGCAGATTGAAGATTCCCTATCTTTGCCGCGCGGGTGGTTAGACGGGAAAGAGGATTTCAGACGACCTGAATCAAACGCCACAGTAATTGGCACATTGGACGTTTGGGATAGCAAGACGCCGTTATCGCCCGACGATTGCGAAGTACCGTTCTACAAGGACATTCATCTGTCAGCAGGGAACGGATTTTCAGACGACATCGAGGACTACAACGGCTATAAACTGCGGTTTTCTAAATCAACACTTAGGCGGTATGGCATCAATCCCGCCGATGTGGTTTGCGTTTGTGCGGACGGCGACAGCATGGAGCCGGTATTTCCCGACGGAGCGACACTCGGCATCAACACCGCCGACAAGGTCATCAAGGACGGCAAAATCTACGCCGTCAATCATGGTGGGCTATTGCGGACAAAAATCCTGCAAAAGCTGCCTGACAATAAAATCCGCATCAAAAGCTACAATTCTGAAGCTTATCCCGATGAAGAGGCGGACGCAGATGAGATGAACATCATCGGGCGCGTGTTTTGGTGGAGTGTGATTGCATGATGGATAGAGACGAAGCATACAGAGTCAGTTTGCAGCAAATCCGATCAGGCGATATATCGGCGGCGTGTCGGACGGTTGCAGATTATGAATTATCACAACCGCAACCGCGCGGGCTGTTTTCGGGGGTATCCCCTCAAGAATACTGGGCGCGATACCCTGAGCCGTCAGATATTGAAATCTTGGAGTCTATATTTTCAGAAACCCTAGAGATACTCGACGGAATAAGCGATGACGATTTAAATGCCGCGCGTATCATTGCCGCGTTTAACTTTGTTTGGGGATTAAACCAAATCCCCAAATGGCTTTATCATCAAGAGTTTTCATCATCCAGCCTTGTTGATTCTGCCGCGCCGTTGATGTTGCTATTCCGCGCGAAATCACGGCAAGAGCTTAAACAGTATGAAAAGGTTGAGATTTTAGGCTGCCCTGATAGTTGCGAGTTTTGTAAATCGCAAAGTGGCAAAACATATAGGTCGTCTGAAGCCCCTGTTTTGCCCCATGCACAATGTACGCACAAATCAGGTTGCCGATGTTGCTACCTGCCAGTTATCTAAATCTAGCCCGCGTAATGCGGGCTTTCTCATATCCGAAATAGGAAATCAACATGTTCATTTCAGAAAGTCAACACGCTGACTTCCTGAATCGCCGCCCAAATGGGCGGCTTTTTTTCGCCTAGTTCGCAGCAGTTCAAACTAAATTCTTTTTAAAATCAATATATAGCAAAAAAATATAGCAAATTAGATTAGCATTGCTATTTACATTCTATTTAGCTTTGCTATAATTCACACATCGAAGCAAAACACAGCTTCAACGGTTCTTTAACAGATTGGAAACGCAGTAACCGCCCTTCAGGTAGGCGAGAGCCGACAGCAAGACATGGATAGGCATGGGGGAAGTCGAACAAACGGTTACAGGCAGGCGGGCAGCCGAAAAGACAATAACCCGCAGCGCAAACAGAGCCGCTTTGAAACACAGGCGGCTTAATCAAGGGTTTGGACAAACCGACCCCTTGATTAAGACAACAGCGCGAGGAAACGCAAAATGCTTGATTTAAGCAAACACATCAACAACAAAGCCCAGTGGGTAAAGGGCGAATTTGACGATAAGGTCGAAGCAGGTTTTACCGCTTCCCAGCTTTACAGAGACACCATTGAGACGATTGCTTTTATAGGCGGGAAACTGGGAGCGGCAACAGAAAAAGCCATGTTCTATTACTTCAGCGACGGCACGAAATTAAAAATCACATCGTCGCCAATCAAATGCGAGGTCATCGAATGAGCAACATCGGATTTTCATCCCCTGACTGGGGCATGGCAGGCTACTACGCACAGGAAGACGCGGCTCAGAAGTGGGAAGAGTATCAGGAATACCTTTACGACCGAGAGCGCAAAAACTACGAGTCCAACAAAGAGCGGGTCTTGCAGTTTGCATCAAAAATTGCCAAAGCCTACCAAGACGAAAGCGACGGCGAAGAATACAACACCGAAACTTGGCGCGAATGCCTTGCCGCCGAATCGGCGTGGATTGATGACGACCTGAATAAAGCCGTCATGTTCGCCATCCGCGAAGAAGAAGATTTTACCTTTGCCGAAGCCATAGACGGCTTGGTCGGCGAACACATCGAACAGGCGCAGACAAACGCCGCCTGAAAAGAATACCCGTGAAGTGGAATAGAGTAGGCAGACCGTAAGTCGTGAGTGGGGACGCCGGCGGTGGTTTTTATTGAATGTTTTACACCGCTTTAAACCACGACAATGCGCGGGCAGCTACTCCTTAAGCAGCCGCGGCGCAGGTTGAACGAAGAAGCAGCCATGCCCGCCGATTGTTGAGATAAGCAGCGGTCGGCGGGCAATCCTAAACATCATGAATCAGCGAGGAAACCATGAAATACACAGTAATTGCAATCATTGCATCAGCAGTGGCTTTCGGCGTGCAGGCATACGCCAAAGCACAGGCATACGCAGACTACACAACAGACGCCGCCTTTATCGACGTGGACGCCTTAGACGACCCATATGAAGACATCCGCGAAGACATCAGACAAGCCGCCATGCGCGAAGCCGAAGAAGCAACGCGCCAGCATGCAGATGAAATCGAGAAACTTTATCAATCTTTACCGCCACTGGAAAAAGTGCGCGGCGACGCGGAGGTATCGAAATGAGCTACCACCAACCATACACCATGAACGGCAACCGCGCGGCAAAGGTTAAAGGCTTTATGGGCTTGCCGCGCAGCCCAAACGTAGTCATGCGGAAAGTTATAAGCGGCTATCAAGTCGGAACTATGCCCGACGGTTACAACGACCCCGCGCACCGACTCAGAAAAGGGAAGCGGGCGCAGTTGGAGAATGTTCAGTTTTTCAGAGAGGAAGCTGACGCGCGGGCTTATGCAGATAAGTTGCTTGCAGGGGCGTAAAGGAGGGGTGAGTTATGAGGATTCGTTGTTCTTCCATCGCCGACGTCATTGGCAAACCAAAAACCAAAGGCGAGACCATCACGGAGACCGCCAAATCAAAACTGATTGAGATGGCAAAGCGTGAACTGTTCGGATTTGAATCTTTCACCGGCAACGCCTATACCGAAAAGGGCGACCTAATGGAAGAAACCGCCATCAAATACAGCGGACTGGTACGCGGCAAAGAGTACCGAAAGAACATTGAACGGCGCGTCAATGACTGGCTGACTGGCGAATGTGATGTTTACGATTCAGACGATCGCCTGATTGTTGATACAAAGTGTTCATGGGACATCGGGACGCATCCATTTTTCCGCGACGAAGCCGAAAAGAAAGCAATCAAAGCCGGTTACGACTGGCAAATGCAAGGCTATATGTGGCTGTTTGATTGCGACCGCGCCGATATTGATTTTTGGCTGTTACCCACACCTGAAGATTTGCTGAAACCGTGGGAAGACCGTGAGAAATACATCGACCTTGTGGAAGCCATCCCGATTGAGAAGCGCATCACGACCGTAACCGTCATGCGAGATGACGAAAAAATCGAACTAATCAAAGAGCGTGTATCAGCTTGCCAAGCCTATTACGAAACGCTTTTAAATCAATACAGATAAGGAATTTAAAAATGAGTATCGCCCAAAACCAAGCAGTAGCCCTTGCGAAGCAATTCAACATCCAAGGCGACCCGCAAGAGCTGGTTCAAACACTCAAGGCAACCGCCTTTAAAGGCAATGCGACAGACGCGCAATTTAATGCCCTGATGATTGTATCAACGCAATACGGATTGAACCCGTTTACCAAAGAGATTTACGCATTCCCCGATAAACAAAACGGCATTGTCCCCGTGGTTGGCGTGGATGGTTGGTCGCGTATTATCAACAACCACCCGCAATTTGATGGCATGGAGTTCAAATACTCCGAAGAAACTACCACCCCTGCCGGAAGTAACACAAAAGCCCATGAATGGGTAGAGTGTGTCATTTACCGAAAAGACCGCAGTCACCCCATTGTCGCTCGCGAATATTTGGATGAAGTGTACCGCCCGCCGTTTAAAGGGAAGTTCGGCGAAGTAAACGGCCCATGGCAGAGCCACACCAAACGAATGCACCGCCACAAAGCCATGATTCAAGCAGCGCGTTTGGCGTTTGGTTTTGGCGGAATCTACGACGAAGACGAAGCACAGCGTATCCAAACGCCCGAAACGCCCAAAGAAGTAAAAGCAGACCCTGAGTTAGACAGCCTGATTTCTGATGGGGAGGCGGCGGCAAATAAGGGCATCGAGGAATACAAAAAATGGTTTTCCGATATTGGCGCGGCAGGTCGTCTGAAATTGGGTAGCGAGAATCACGAACGATTTAAGCAAATTGCCGAAAACACTATTACGGCTGACGTAGTAGAGCAAACCAAACCCACGCCGACAGAAGAGCAGTTCGCGGCATTGGTTGAAGCGGTGTCAACAGGCGTGAAAGCGGTTGCCGAAGTTTTGGAAACCTACAACCTGACCGACGAGCAAAAGGCAGAAATCAACGCACTGTAAGGAGCCGTCATGTTCGCAGTGTTTGGCAAAAGCCGTCCCGAAGAAGAGAAACGGCGGCGGCTTGTATATGACAAAAAGCAGTCGAAGTGGTACGAGGATACCCGCAAATGGAAGCGGTTGAGCAACGCCCGCTACCAAATTAGCCCTGAATATTCGTCAATCGAGACGGCGGAGGAATTTATCAGGCTGTTCACGGGGAATCCTGACATCCACATCGTCGGAATCAGGCAGGCGCAGGAGATAGACGGAAAGGTCGTTTGGAAGCCTGTCAAAACAGTTTTAAAAGGAAGCAAAAATGCTGAATAAAGTGATTTTAATCGGGCGTTTGGGCAAAGACCCTGAAGTCCGCTATATGCCAAATGGCGAAGCCGTCTGTAATTTCAGCGTTGCCACGAGCGAAAGCTGGAAAGACCAAAGCGGTCAGCGTCAAGAGAGAATTGAATGGCATAACATCACCATGTACCGCCGCCTTGCCGAAATCGCCGGACAATACCTGAAGAAAGGCAGCCAAGTGTATTTGGAAGGCAAGATTCAGACCCGAAAATATCAAGGCAAAGACGGCATCGAACGCACGGCATACGACATCATCGTCAACGAAATGAAGATGCTGGGCGGCGGCGGTAATGACGGGCAGCAAGCGCAACAGGCGCAAAAAGGAACGCCGCCCGCGCCGCCAACACGTCAATACCCTGCTGCACCCGCCGCACCTGTTGAAGATGTTGACGACGACATACCTTTTTGAGTTAAGGAGTAAAGAATGAGCTATTTAAGAGACATAAAAGAATCATTAAAAAATATTGATGAATTATGTGATGACGCATTGAAAGAAGATGATGACTATTCGTTCTACATAAAACAAATAAAAAGTATGGTAGGCGATGCATTTAGCGGTTTTGAATCATTAATTTATGAATTAAAACTTGGCGAAGAAAAGTTAATCGAAGCCACAAGAATTATTGAAGAATACCTTAACGGGAAGGATTAAAAAATGACGCAACAATTTAAATTCGGCGACCTCGTGAAAGATACGGCTTTAGGATTGGGCGAGTGCGTGGTTATAAATGTTTCAGAAAACTCAGTCTATATCATGAATGAGCGAGGCGACTATAACGCAGTGGCACAACCTGAGACATTGGAAATCGTCCCACACCCTGACACTGTGCGTTTAGATTATATCGAAAGAGTAATTAATATTGATGGCATGGTTAAGCGAGAAATGCGTAAAGGGTGGGTTTTGGTTGATGGTGATATTGAATTAACCACACCTGAGCCATTATTGCGCGACGCGATAGACGAGGCAATGCACTTAACGAGAGGCATTAGACCATAGGCAAATTATTATTTAGGAGTAGCAAAATGAAAGTAACAGTTTATAAGCCAGTTGAATTAGAAATCCATACCGTAAGAATAGAAGTTGAATTACATGATGATGTTTCAGAAAACTTGCCGAAACATTTATTTAACGATGATGGCGAGTTAGATTTATTAATTGAAGTTGATACAGGTAAGGTCGTGTCTTGGCAAGGAAATGAACCAGTTTCTATACATGACAACATCCGAAATAATGGGGTTTATACCTTGTTTGATAAATGCGGTGGTGAGGTAGCGAGTCTTGATAATTATTATATTCCTCATGACTTAATCCCTGGCAAAAGAGGAGAATATATCCATCTCGATATTAGTGCGGACGGTGTTGTTACAAACTGGCCTGATTTTCCTAATGTTCATGAGTTCTTCGAACCGGATTTGTGAAACAAATAGACAAGTAAAACCAGTGCCGTTGAGAGGACGGCAAAGCGAGGAAACAATGCAAACAGCAAGCCAAATGATGGCCGCAAAACGTGCGGCAAAGAAAGAATCATCAATCAAAAAATACGCCCGCGAAAATATCGGCAACAAACGCGCCGACCGTAACAAGTTGGCAAACATCGCCACAATCCACGCGATGAACAAGATGGCAATGCACAAAGGCGAACCGCAAAACCTTGACGCGCAACTGACCGAAAACATCAAAAACCTTATGCACTATGAAGCGATAGTTTACGGTTATGACAGGATAAGTGTAACCGTGTTTGAAAAGCTTATCCGCGCAATGCGTGTCGTCGCCTGCATCTATGCCGACAGCGAATTAAGTAAGACGACAAACGACGCACAGGCGGCAATCGAGAGCCTACGCAGTGATGATTCAGACGACCTATCGCCAAACCAACGGCGAGAAGTCCTGAAACCATTGTTGAAGCTGATTCAGTTTTGCGAAGCATACGACGCGGTCGTACCTGAAAAGACCATCGACAAGGTCGGTTTATATTGCGCGAGTGTGCAAATCGCCCTGTACACCGCCAGTCTGTACGAACGTCCTAAACGCTATATCCAAGCCCTGTTTGACATCATCAACGGCAAATCGATACGCGCCATCGCAAAAGACATCGGCGAAAAAGAAAACGTGTTGCGCGAAGAAGTCTTAAACGCAGCATGGCATTTTTACCGCATCGCGGAATGCAACAACACAATCGAACCGGCAAACACAATTCCTGAACTTCGCCATGACGACTATAAGACGCTTGGCAATTTCGACCGATTGTCAGATTTTGTGCGTGTTGCAATGGCAAATTTCCTGATTCCATTCGAGGAAAACACGGGAATCAGCCTGATTAATTACAACCAATTCCGCAAGGATTTGATTAGAGCGGAAATTATATGAGACATCTAACCTATGGCAGCGTTTGCAGCGGGATTGAAGCGGTATCCGTAGCGTGGCAGGGCATGGGATTTGAGCCGGCATGGTTTTCGGAAATTGAACCTTTCCCGTGCGCCGTCTTGTCGCACCATTACCCAAGCGTCCCGAACCACGGCGACATGACAACGTTACCGGAGCGAATTTTATCCGGGGAAATTGCAGCCCCTGATATTTTGGTTGGTGGTACGCCGTGTCAGGCTTTTTCAGTTGCAGGGCTTCGGAAAAGTTTAGATGACGAGCGTGGAAACTTAACACTTGTTTTTGTCAGGATTTTAAATGCAATTAACACTATTCGACGACGTTCCGGACTACCAGACGCAGTTGTCCTATGGGAAAACGTCCCCGGAGTCCTCTCAACACGAGACAACGCCTTTGGATGTTTTTTGGCAGCTTTGCTTGGCGAATCCAAAGAGCTTGTCCCAACAGGGGGGAGATGGACGGGTGCAGGTATTGTGCGTTCGTCCGAACGCGAAATCGCATGGCGAATCTTGGATGCCCAATATTTCGGAGTCCCCCAACGCCGCCGAAGAGTGTTCCTTGTGGCAAGCAATCGAGACAGACGTGTCGCCCAAATACTATTTGAGCAACCGGGCGAAAGCAGGAATCTTGGACAGGGCAGGAAAAAGGGGGAAGAATCTTCCGCCTTTATTGAAAGCAGCTTTGGAACATATCGAGAATCCGATGTCGGCGGCACAGTAAAAAGAAAAGGTGGCGCGATGTCTGGCGGGAGTGAAACTCTATTGGTTTCCAAAATTGGAGCAACGTTAAGCACTGGATTTGGTGGTAGGGGCGTTGACGCAGACCAAATTTGTAACGGCAACTACGTTCTAAATTATCCAAAAGTCCGCAAACTAACCCCGGTCGAATGTGAAAGACTGCAAGGATTCCCAGATAACTACACGCGCATCGCATGGCGAAATAAGACGGCTGAACAATGCCCAGACACGCCGCGCTATATGGCAATAGGCAACAGCATGGCGGTTCCGGTTATGCGGTGGATTGGGGAAAGGGTGTGTAAGGCATGAAAGACATAATTGCCGCAATCCTGATCGCCGTAGTCATCATCGCGGTGGAAGTATCAGGAATCCCGAAAGGGACGGTACAGATAAACGAATATCAGAAAGAGCAGATGAAATGAAAATCCTTGACCCGTGCTGCGGTGGGCGAATGATGTATTTCGACAAAGAAGACCAACGCGTCTTGTTTGGCGACATTAGGCAAGAGGAACATTTTTTTAAAGATAGGGAAAAAATGCGATACCTAGAAGTTAAGCCTGATATAAAAATGGACTTCACGAATATACCATTCCCTGAAAAGAGTTTCCGCCTTGTTGTTTTTGACCCTCCGCATCTAATGCACGCTGGAAAAAATTCATGGTTGGCCAAGAAGTACGGGAAACTCGGCGAAGATTGGAGGAATGACATTAAAAAGGGGTTTGCCGAATGTTTCCGAGTATTGGAGGATGGTGGAATATTAATTTTCAAATGGAACGAAAATCAAATATCAGTCAAAGAAATACTATCTTTGACTGAAGAAAAGCCAATTTTTGGGCATGTAACGAGAAAACACAAGGCAACCCAAACAGGCACACATTGGATTACATTTATGAAAGGATTTTAAAGATGAACGAATGGAAGAAAGTATCTGAAGAATCGCCGCCATTAGATACACCTGTATGGGCGGGATGGTTTGAATATGATTACGGCTTCACAAGTGGGATATTCGTGTTAGCAGATGACGGAGAGGATATTCTTTGGTGTCGATGTGAAAACACAATATCTAATGATGATTTTGGAGAATGGTTATCCGATAAACATTATCCAGTAAGCCATTGGATGCACCTCCCTGAAATACCTGAAGATTAAGGACAGCGGCAATGACAATTTCGCACGAGTTGCGCCAGCTATCAGCGGCGATAAATTATCTAAGCCAAAAGCGCAAAGATATTTTAGACGACCTGAAAGCACACCCCGAAAAACACGGCTGCCCGTATAGAATTGGGCAGGAATTTAAAACACAGGACGGCACAGCTTACAAAGTCGAGCAAATCAACGTCTTGACCTACCCAAGTGTGGACGGTTTATGCGCCTACTATCAGGCGCAGGCGGTAAACCAAAACAAACCGCACGACCGAAAAGAATACACCGTACAGATTAATTAGGAGACTGACATGATTACCGCAGAAGAAGCAAGAAATTTAAACCCTATGGGACGTATTGAAGAATACAGAACTTTCCTAGAAAAAAAGATAACGGACGCAGCAAAAAAAGGGGAGGATTATGTTCTCATCCGCGAAGCACCTTATTCAAGCTGGCTTTACGACGAGCAGAAGTTAGATGACAGGGCCGCCGTAGAAGTCTTGAAAGAATTAAGACACAACGGATTTTACTTAAAATATTACCAGTACGACGGCTCCACATTTTCTGACTGCGCAATGCAAATATATTGGCAAACCAATGCGAAGACGACTAGATAACTACCAATCCGACAGGCGGCGGAAATACAGCCTGATGAAGATACGAAAGGCAGGCAGAAAATGATTTCCGATAATAGGCTGCAAACGTTAAAACACTCTGAGGAATTGCTGAAAGATTCCGAGCGGTTGGACTGGCTAATCAAATTTACTGACCGGTTGGGTGTTTTCAACGAAGACGACATGAAAAAGGTAGGCATTAACGGCAAAAACTTCAGGGGATTTATCGATTTGATGATGGCTGTCCCGCTTGATGAATTATTAGCCGATTTGGATCGGGAATAAAACCAAAACCAAAAGGAAAAGGAAATGAAATTACTCAAATTAAAAGAAGTCTTAGAGATAACCGCTTGCGGAAAGACAAAGCTTTATGCCATGATTAAGAAAGATGAATTTCCGCGCCCGTGCAAGATTGGGGCATCTTCCCGATGGCGTTCCGAAGAAGTGGAAAACTGGATTAAAACGCGCCCGGTTTCGTAACGGAAAATAAAAAGCGGGTATTAAATCGGGTATTTTCAGGCAATAACAACGGAAATTCTTTAATTAACATAGACTTGGATTCAAAATGCTTTTGTTCATTGATAACTATGACAGTTTCACCTACAACATCGTCCAATATTTCGCCGAGCTCGGTCAGGAAGTTGTCGTCCGCCGCAACGACGATATTACGCTCGAAGAAATCGAGGCTTTGAAACCGCAATATCTCGTTATCGGGCCGGGCCCTTGTTCGCCGAAAGAGGCGGGCATTTCCGTTGCCGCCATGCGCTATTTTGCCGGCAAGCTGCCGATCATGGGCGTATGCCTCGGGCATCAGACGATAGGCGAAGCGTTCGGCGGGGATGTGGTGCGGGCAAAAACGCTGATGCACGGCAAAGTTTCGCCTGTGTTCCACCTAAACAAAGGCATGTTTAAAGATTTGCCCGATCCCGTTACCTGCACGCGTTATCACAGCCTTGTCATCGCCCGCGATACGCTACCCGACTGTTTGGAAGTAACCGCATGGACGGAAGATCAGGAAATCATGGGCGTGCGGCACAAGGAATATGCCATCGAAGGCGTGCAGTTCCACCCTGAGGCCCTTTTGACCGAACACGGACACGATATGTTGAAAAACTTTTTGGAAGAATTTAAAGACTTCCAAGCGTCCGCCGCTTAAACCAAACGTCGTCTGAAAATTTTCAGACGACGTTTGGCGTAAAAATACCCGAAAAAGGATTGAATCATGATTACACCGCAACAAGCCATCGAACGATTAATCAGCAACAATGAATTGTTTTACGATGAAATGACCGACCTGATGCGCCAGATTATGAGCGGGCAGGTGCCGCCCGAACAAATCGCCGCCATTCTGACCGGCCTGCGGATTAAAGTCGAAACCGTATCGGAAATCACCGCCGCCGCCGCCGTCATGCGCGAATTTGCCGCCAAAGTGCCACTGGAAAATTCAGACGACCTCGTCGATATTGTCGGCACGGGAGGAGACGGCGCAAAAACCTTCAATATTTCCACGACTTCCATGTTTGTCGCGGCGGCGGCAGGCGCGAAAGTCGCCAAACACGGCGGGCGTTCCGTTTCCTCGTCCAGCGGCGCGGCGGACGTGATGGAGCAGATGGGCGCGGTGTTGAACATTACGCCCGAGCAAGTTGCCGAAAGCATCCGTCAAACAGACTTGGGCTTTATGTTTGCCCAAAACCACCACAGCGCGATGCGCCACGTTGCGCCCGTGCGCCGTTCGCTCGGGTTTAGAAGTATTTTCAATATTTTAGGACCGCTGACCAACCCTGCCAGCGCGCCGAACCAGCTCTTGGGCGTGTTTCACATCGACTTGTGCGGCATCCTGTCGCGCGTATTGAAACAGCTTGGATCCAAACACGTTTTGGTCGTGTGCGGCGAAGGCGGTTTGGACGAAATCACGCTGACCGGCAAAACCCGCGTTGCCGAGCTGAAAGACGGAGAAATCCGCGAATACGACATCAGCCCCGCCGATTTCGGCATTGAAATCCGCCGCGATTTGGATGAAATCAAAGTTGCCAACGCGCAAGAATCTCTGGAGAAAATGGATGAAGTGTTGAGCGGCAAACATGGCGCGGCACGCGACATCGTCCTGCTCAACGCCGCCGCTGCGCTTTATGCCGGTAATGTCGTGTCTTCATTAGCGGACGGTGTCAAAGCCGCCGAAGCAGCCATTGATTCGGGCAAGGCAAAAGCGAAAAAAGAAGAATTTATCCGCTTTACGCAACAATTTGCCAAAGAATGAGCAAAGGTCGTCTGAAAACGGGAAGTCAGTTTTCAGACGATTTTTTATAGCTACTTCCAAACATTCAGATATTGATAAGGCGTTTATTTATTTTGGTGCTTGCCTTCAAATCTCCTGAAACCGTTTTTTCAGACGATCCATATCCTCTTAAATCAGATTTAACTATCGGATTTTAATGATAATTGGGAGCTTGGCTGCATTGAAGGCGGGGGCGGTTTGTTATATAGTGAAATAAAAAATCAGACAGGATGATTGAGTCGGGGCGTTTTGCGTGCTTTATATAGTGGATTAACTTTAAACCAGTACGGCGTTGCCTCGCCTTGCCGTACTATCTGTACTGTCTGCGGCTTCGTCGCCTTGTCCTGATTTAAATTTAATCCACTATAAAATAAGAGTGGGTTGGCATTTGTATCGGGCAGGCTTGGGATGATGCGTTGACGGTTGGCGGCAGCGTCCGCAGGCAGCCTGATATTTCAGAAGATTTTTGTTTCATTTGGGTCTTGGATATTTGTCCTATGACAACAATACAGGCAGATGAGGTGAAGATAATGGACGGTGTAACCAGTGCGCAATTTATTTCCGCAGGCATTCATTTTTATCCCGGATGCGGCTACAAGCGGCTGTCGGAGCAGGCGATCGCGGAGCATTTGAATTCGAATTTGGAAACGTTCAACAGGATGTTTGCCGATAAAGACGAATTTGTGAAGGCGATGTTGATTGAGTACAGCAATCGGGCTTTGGGGCGGGTGTCGTTCGATTTTGCCCAAAATATCGAAGATACGGAGCGGCTGTATCAGATTGTCTGGCGGCTGGCGGTGACGATACGCGAGCATTTGGCGTGGATACACAGGATGCTGCTGGATAGCGAAGAAGGCGTGGATTTGATTACCAAGGCTTTGAAAAAGCAGCATAAGATGCTTGCCTGCGGGATGATTCAGCATATTAAGGCGTGCAACGGCAGGGAGGATGTGCCGGAATTGGCTCTGTTTAATCAGTTTGAGTTTCTCAACGGCGCGGTCATCTCGCCGATGATTATGAACACGCGCTACCGTATGTTGGGGATACTGACCGATGAGATGAACGGGCGGCATGAGGATTTGCTGACCGATTCGTCCATCCACCAAAGGATAGATTGGGCGTTTGCCGCGCTGTTTCCGCATTACCGCTCTAAGGCGCGTCCGTTTTGACGATTAAGGTGTAACGCAACATGAAAAAAGCTGTTATTGCTTCTCTTGCCGTCGCGCTGGCTGCGGGCGGCGTGTGGTATGTCCTTCAAAACCAAAAAGAAACCCTACCGGCATGGATTGCGCAATCCAACGGGCGGTTGGAACTGAACCGCATCGATGTCGCCAGCCTGTATCCGGGGCGGGTGAAGGCGGTATTGGTGGAAGAGGGCGCAGATGTGAAAGAGGGCGATATTCTGGCGGAACTGTCGTCTGAAACCAGCAACAGCCGTTTGGAAGAAGCGCGGGCAGCGGAATTGCGGCAAGAAGAGGCGGTCGGGCGCGCCAAAGCCGCCGAAGCGCAGATGAAACAGACGGTTGCGCGCGCGCAGGCAAATGTGGACGCGAACAGGCAGCAGCTGCGCGTGGCGAAAATGGAGCTGGACAATGCGCGCAAATTGCTTGCCGACCAGCTGGTGTCGCAATCGGAAGTCACCAAACGTCAGGCGGATTATGAGCGTGCTGTCGCGGCGGTCAAAGCGGCAGAAGCGGCGCGGGACGAAGCGCGGGCGACGGTGGCGCAAAGTGCCGCCGCACAAGCGGAAGCGCGCGCCGGTGTCGAACAGGCGAGGGCGGCAGTCAAATCGGCCACATCCGCCAACGATGATATGAATATCCGCGCGCCGATAGCCGGCAGGGTGGAATACACCATTGCGGAAGCGGGCAACGTGGTCGCGGCGGGTTCGAAAGTGGTCAGCCTGCTTGATCCTGCCGATGTTTCGATGAATATTTTCCTGCCGACCGACAGCATGAGCCGTCTGAAAGTCAATGACGATGCGCGTATCCGTTTGGACGGCATTGACGCGGTGTTCCCCGCCAAAATCAAATTTATCGCGACGGACGCCCAGTTTACGCCCAAATCGGTGGAAACGGTCGATGAACGTGCGAAGCTGATGTTTAAAGTGAAATTGCAAGTGCCGCGCGAAACGGCGGTGAAATACAACCGCCTGCTGAAAGGCGGGCTGACGGGCAATGGTTTCGTAAAAACCGACGCCAAGGCGGCTTGGCCTGCCGATTTGGCGGTGAGGTTGCCGAATTAATAGTGCTCAAATTCGGACTACCTCAAGTTAAAACAAAGGTTTATGGCTGGAAGAGGTCGTCTGAAAACGGGATTTTGCTTTTCAGACGACCTCTTTCCCTTCAAGCATCACCACTATAAAAAGAACACATATCCGGAAACGCCGCCAAACGCGTCTCCATCAAATCAGGACAAACAAAATGAAAACCAAAACATGGCGCATTGAAGAAGGTGCGCCTTATCCGATGGGCGTGTCGCTGACTGAGGAAGGGGCGAATTTTGCGCTGTTTTCCATCCATGCCGAAAAAGTCGAGCTGTGCCTCTTTGACAAGGGAAAGGAAACCCGTTTGGAAATGCCTTCGCGGCGCGGGTCGGTGTTTTATGGTTTTGTGCCGGAGGTCGGGGCAGGGCAGCGGTATGGTTTTCGTGTTTACGGACGCGCTGATGCGCCGGGCGGCTCGTGTTTCAATCCGAACAAATTGTTGATTGACCCGTATTCCAAAAAAATCGACGGCAAACCGAGTTATCGGGACGATGAGGAAATGGCGTGGTTTCGTCCGGAAGACGGGCGGGACAATGCGGCGGTGGCGCCCAAAAGCGTGGTAGTGGGCGATGATGATTTTGATTGGGGTGGCGACCGCCGTCCGAATCATCCGTGGGGCAGGACGGTAGTGTATGAAGCCCATGTGAAAGGGTTTACCAAGCAGTTCCCCGATTTGGAACACGCGGGAACGTATCACGCCCTGACCGATCCGCGCGTGATTGCGTATTTGAAAACTTTGGGCGTTACTGCCGTCGAGCTGCTGCCGGTACACCAGCATTTGGACGAATACCATCTGCAAAAAATGGGCTTGAGCAATTATTGGGGCTACAACACCTATTCCCATTTTGCCGTCGAGCCGTCTTATGCCGTCGATGCCGAACGCGCGGCGGAAGAGTTGAAGCAGGCAGTCAAAACCTTGCACCAGGCGGGCTTGGAAGTGATATTGGATGTCGTGTACAACCATACCGCCGAGCAGGATGAAAAAGGCCCGATGCTTTGCCAGCGCGGCATAGACAATGCTTTGTGGTATTGGCTGAAGCCCGACGGCAGCTATGAAAATTGGTCGGGTTGCGGCAATACGTTGAACATCGTCCGCCGCGACGTAACCCGCTGGGCGGCGGACAGCCTGCGCTATTGGGCGGAAACATTTCATGTGGACGGTTTCCGCTTCGACTTGGGAACGGTATTGGGGCGCGAACCCGATTTTCAGGCTTACGGACGCTTTTTTCAGGTGGTGTACCAAGACCCCGTGTTGGCACGCTGCAAACTGATTGTCGAGGCGTGGGACATCGGCGAAGGCGGCTATCACTTGGGCAATTTCCCGCAGCCTTTTGCCGAGTGGAACGGACGTTTCCGCGACGATATGCGCGCGTTTTGGGTGTGGGAAAGCGGCAATTTAGGTGCGTTTGCCGAACGTCTGGCGGGGTCGTCTGATATTTTCAACCACAGCGGCCGTCATCCTTCCGCCAGCATCAATTTCATCACCGCACACGATGGTTTTACGCTGCGCGATTTGGTCAGCTACAACGAAAAACACAACCATGCCAACGGCGAAGACAACCGAGACGGGCATAACGAAAACATCAGCTACAACCACGGCATCGAGGGCGAAACCCAAGATGCGGCGATTTTGGAAGACCGCTCCTACACCGTCAAAGCCTTGCTTGCCTCGCTGTTCCTTGCCAACGGCACGCCCATGCTGTTGGCGGGCGACGAGTTCGGCAACAGCCAACAGGGCAACAACAACAGCTATTGTCAGGACAACCCGATTACTTGGCTGGATTGGCAGCAGGCGGACGAAGCGTTGCAAGGCTATACGCGCGATTTAATCCGCCTGCGCCAAGAAATCAAATTATTGGGCGATGATGTCTGGTGGAAACAAGAGCGCGTCCGCTGGCTTAATATTCAAGGCGAACCGATGAGCGAGCTTTGTTGGCACAATCGCGGCGCAAAAGCCATGCAGATCGTTTTGGACGATGAATGGCTGCTGTTGATCAATGCCAAGCGTAGTCAACAAATATTTAACCTGCCTCAAGGAAGTTGGCAGATTTCTTGCGTACCATCCGAGAAGTTTAATTACAATGCAGACGGCAAGCTGACAGTTGAACATATGGGTATTTGGATTTTGCAACGTAAAAATACATCGCCGAGTATATGACATATGTCATTAATAGGATGTTTTTAAAAGAAACCCTATTATTTAAACTGCCTCAGTTATAATGCCGAAGATGAGTAATAAATTTACCTGATTGACTTGCTCGGAACATAAAGGCATACGTCTTTTCAGACGACCTCAGACCGTCATAAATACACAAACCGATAAATTCCCCGCTTCATCACCCCATCCTCAACAGAGAAAGGCTATCATGGCTAAGAAAAAACAACCCATTTCAGGTTTTGATTACGTCATGCCGAAACCGGATGCCGAAACCATCCGCAAGTCCATCGTCTATAAATTGATTTTTATTTTGGGCGTCGATCCGAAAGAGGCGACCGAACACCAATGGCTCAACGCCGCCATGCTCGCCGCGCGCGACCTGATTGCGGAAGACTTCCTGCAAACCCGCCGTGCCCACATCGACAACGGCAAACGCATGGTTTACTACCTTTCCATGGAATTCCTGTTGGGACGCGCCTTCGTCAACGCTTTGATTAACGAAGGCGTTTATGCCGAATTTGAAGAAGCGTTCAAACAATTGGGCAAAGAGTTCGCCGATGTCTGCGAACAAGAACAAGATCCCGGCTTGGGCAACGGCGGTTTGGGTCGCTTGGCTGCCTGCTTCCTCGACTCGCTCGCCACTTTACGCATTCCCGCCATGGGCTACGGCATCCGCTATCAATACGGTATGTTCAAGCAAGAAATCGTGGACGGTCAGCAAGTTGAAAAACCCGATTTGTGGCTCGACCAAGATTTGGCATGGCAGATCGGCCGTCCGAACAAACAATATGCCGTCAGCTTCGGCGGACAAGTCATCAATATGGGTGATAAAAAAGAATGGCATCCGAGCGAAGAGATTTCCGCGATGGCATACGATGAAATCATCCCCGGCTACGGCGGCGACGTCGCCAACCCGTTGCGCCTGTGGACGGCACACGCCGGTAACCGTTTCGATTTGGCAGACTTCAACCGCGGCGATTACGCTTCCGCCGTCCGTGCGCAAAACAGCGATGAAAACATCTCGCGCGTTCTCTACCCGAACGACTCCACCGACAGCGGCCGTGAACTGCGCTTGAAACAAGAATATTTCTTAGTTTCCGCATCCGTACAAGACATCGTGGCGCGCCACAAATGCCGTTTCCCCAGCATCAAAAACCTTGCCGACAAAGTTGCCATCCACCTGAACGACACCCACCCCGTGCTGGCGATTCCCGAGCTGATGCGCATCCTGATTGACGAAGAAGGCATCGCATGGACCGAAGCATGGAATATGTGCTGCAAGATTTTCTCTTACACCAACCACACCCTGATGAGCGAAGCCCTGGAAACTTGGCCGGTCGATTTGATGGGCCGCCTGCTGCCGCGCCATTTGGACATCATCTTTGAAATCAACGCCTACTTCCTGAACGCCCTGCGCGCCATCGGCAACTTCGACGACGACTTCGTCCGCCGCGTATCCATCATTGATGAGACCCACGGCCGCCGCGTCCGCATGGCATGGCTGGCGGTCATCGGTTCGCACAAAGTCAACGGCGTGGCGAAAATCCACTCCGACCTGATGACTACTTCCATTTTCGCCGACTTTGCCAAAGTGTTCCCCGAACGCTTTACCAACGTAACCAACGGCATAACCCCGCGCCGCTGGATCAACATTGCCAACCCCGAGTTGACCCGTTTCCTCGACAAACATTTGGGCGAACAAGACTGGCGTCTGCATTTGGACAACCTGACCAAGCTCAACAAAAAAGTTGACGATGCAAGCGTACAGGCGGAATTCGGTGCCGTGAAAAAAGCCGCCAAAGAACGCCTCGCCAAATACATTGAAACCGAATTGGGCATCAAAGTAAACACGGACGCGCTGTTTGACATTCAAATCAAACGCATCCACGAATACAAACGCCAAGCATTGAATTTGATGCACATCGTCGACCGCTACAACAAAATCTTGGAAAACCCGGATTTCGACTGGCAGCCGCGCGTCTTCATCTTTTCCGGTAAAGCCGCATCCGCCTACTACATGGCGAAAAAAATCATCCGCCTGATTAACGACGTAGCGAAAACCATCAACAACGACGAACGTATCCGCGACCTGATTAAAGTCGTCTATATTCCGAATTACAGCGTCAGCCTCGCCCAAATCATCATCCCCGCCGCCGATTTGCACGAACAAATCTCGTTGGCAGGCACGGAAGCTTCCGGTACCAGCAACATGAAATTCGCCCTCAACGGCGCGCTCTGCATGGGTACGCTGGACGGCGCGAACGTCGAAATTCTGGAAAAAGTCGGCGCGGACAACTGCTTTATCTTCGGTAACACCGTCGAGCAAGTGGAAGAAATCCGCCGCAACGGTTACGACCCGTTAAGCTACATCGAGCGCGACAACGACCTGCGCCGCGTCGTCAACCAAATCAGCAACGGTACGTTCTCACCGGAAGAACCGAACCGCTACAACGACGTCCTGCAACCTTACGGCGATTTCTATCAACTGATGGCAGATTTCCGCAGCTACATCGACACGCAATACAAAGCGGACGAACACTACCGCGATGTTGCCGCGTGGCGTAAATCCGCTTTGATCAACATCGCCAATATGGGCTTCTTCTCGTCCGACCGCTCCATCGCCGACTACTGCCGCGATATTTGGTACATCAGGCCGCTGACTTTGAAAGAGCTGCCGAAACACCAATAAGGCTGATATGAATGAAGCAGTGAACGCAACAGCCGATACGGGAAGGTATCGGCTGTTTTTTATTGTGTAATATTTTAAGAGAGGCTCATAATATCGTTCTTTCCAAGAGGATAGGTATTTATATATATAGTGGATTAAATTTAAATCAGGACAAGGCGACGAAGCCGCAGACATTACAGATAGTACGGCAAGGCGAGGCAACGCCGTACTGGTTTAAAGTTAATCCACTATAAAATAATTATAAATAAATTGATGTACTGTCCAAAAAGCCTTGATTTGCCCACTCTTTTGACGAACGGCTATTTTTTTGGATTAACGTTAGTTGTATAAATTCAAACACTTATTTACAATACGCAGTTTTGGTTTAAACTGCTAAACCTATATTTCGAATTATCCGAACGATAAAAATTTCAAGGAACATTTATGCCGTTGCTGTCGATTGAATTCGCGGTATTTTTTATTGCTTTTCTGCCTCTTTATTGGGCATTTTTCCGTATGCCGTGGGTGCAGAATGTTTTGCTTCTGCTGGCGGGTATGGGTTGGCTGTATCACTTGAATCCCATCTTTGCCGCCATGATTGCCTGCTATTCGTCCTGCGTGCATCTGCTCGGCCTGTTGATGTCGTCTGAAAAGGAAAACGTACGGAAATTCTGGCTAGGCTTCGGCATAGCGTCGGCTTTGGCGGTATTGTGTTTCTTCAAATATTTCGATTTTTTCCGACCGTTTATCCGCCAATACACGGGGCAGAGCGAGATTGTCGATATCTTGATGCCTTTGGGGCTGTCTTATTACACGTTTCAATCTTTGGCTTATTTGGTGTATTGCTGCCGTCACCCGATGGGCGACCGCTTTGCGTGGCATGAGTTGCTGCTGCATTTGAGCTTCTTCCCGACCATTACTTCCGGACCGATTATCCGTGCGGCGGCGTTTAAAAGCATAGACGGCGAACAGGCGGGTGCTTTGGCGCAGATTCGGACTGCCGAAACACGCGCATTGGTACGCCCTGCGTTGGCGGTGTGCTTGATTTTGCTCGGTATTGCAAAGAAATGGTGGCTGGCGGGTGCGCTGGGGGAAGGCTGGGTATCGCCCGTTTTCGAGAATCCCGCCCAGTTTGACGGCTGGGGTGTGTTGTCGGGGGTGTACGGCTACACTTTCCAGCTTTTCTTTGATTTTTCAGGCTATTCGGATTTGGTGATCGGGATGGCGATGCTGCTCGGTTTCCGCCTGCCGAAAAACTTTGCGGCACCGCTGCGCGCGTTCAATATCCGCGACTTCTGGAACCGTTGGCACATCAGCCTTTCCACTTGGATACGCGACTATATTTATATTCCTTTGGGCGGCAACAAACACGGCTTCATCCTGACGCAGTTCAACTTGCTGCTGGCGATGGTTTTGTCGGGCGTTTGGCACGGCTACGGCTGGAATTTCCTGCTTTGGGGCGCGCTGCACGGCGTGGCATTAATTTTGCTTAACTGCGGCGACAAAATATTCGGTCGGGACGGTTCACGTCGTCTGAAAATCTTGCGTCCGCTTGCTTGGTTCGTCACTTTTCATTTCGTCTGCTTCACTTTCGTCGTGTTCAACACCGGCAGCCTCGCCGATACGCAGATGGTGTTTGATGCCTTATTCGCCAACGAAGCAGGTTGGGCTGCGCCGAAGCAGGCGGATATTCTGCTGCTTGCCTCGTTTGGTCTGATGATTTTGCTCTACCCGTATTTGCTTCGCCTGTTTGACGGCGCGGTAGCGGCGTTGGAAAAAATGCCGATGTGGCTGTGGTTTATACCGCTGACGCTGGCGTTGGTGTTGATTATCGTATTGGCGCCGTCGGGCATCCCTGGCTTTATTTACGCCGACTTTTAAAAGGACAATCAGAACATGAAACGCTTTATTTCCCTGTTTGCTTCCCTTTTGGTTTGCGCCTTCGGCGCGGCGTGGTTCAGTCAAGACTCCATCAATGCCTATTGGCAGCAGACTTATCATCAGGCATCCCCGCTCGAGCCTTTGTCCGAATACGAATGGTGGCGCACGGGCGCGAAGCTGCAACAAGACGCGTACGCCTTTTCAGACGACCTCAAAGCGCGTTTGGCAGGACAACCTGTGATTGCCGAACCGGAACCTCAAATCGCTGAAGACGACGGGCCGTCTGAACAAAATGCGCAGCTTAATGCGTCCGAACCACAGGAAAAAAACCGTCCCGCCGCCGGACGCCAAACGGCACAAAACGGCGGACAGCCTGACACGCACCATCTCCCTATCGCCCCGCCCACCAATATCGTTCTCGGACAAGGCGACAAGGTCTTTTTTGCGGGCGACTCGATGATGCAGGGCGTTGCGCCTTTTGTGGAAAGAAGCCTGAAAAAACAATACGGTATCCAGTCGGTGAATCTAAGCAAACAAAGCACCGGGCTGTCCTATCCCAAGTTTTTCGACTGGCCGAACACCATCGAGCAAACGCTTAAACAACAAACCGACATCCGCCTTTTGGTCGTCTTCCTCGGTCCTAACGACCCGTGGGACTTCCCCAAAGGGAAAAAATACCTGAAATTCGCCTCACCCGAATGGTCGGAAGAATACCTCAGCCGCGTCAACCGCATCCTGAGCGCCGCCGAGCAACACCACGTCCAAGTCATTTGGATGGGCATTCCTTATATGAAACAGGCAAAACTTAACAAGCAAATGCGATATCTCGACAAACTTTTAGCAGACGAGATCAGTCCAAAAGCCTTGTGGATACCGACCGACAAGCTCCTCAGCAACGGCTCGGACACCTACGCCGACTCCGTCAACATCAATGGAAAAATCATCCGCTACCGCAGCAAAGACGGCATCCACTTCTCAGCTGAAGGACAAAAACTGCTCGCGGATAAAATCATGGAAAAAATCGTTTTTCAGACGACCCCTGAATTAAACGGCGAAGAACGCGCAGAACAATTATCCGCACGTTAAGCCCGTATCGGCAGCAAAAGGACGGCGTTTTGTTTATCCAATGCCGTCTTTTTCGTTACAATAGCCTTCCGCCGCGTCAAAAAACGTCGTCTGAAAACCACACACAGGAAACTCATGAACATCAAAACCCTGTCCGTATCCCTTACCGCATTGTGCCTGTCTGCCGCCGCCCCCGCCGCCGATATGCTGCTGGAAAATTACGGCAGCAGCCGTCCCACATGGCTCTCCAAGCTCAAAAAACTCGACCGCAGCTCGGACGGCAAATTCCGCGTCCTCCAAATCGGCGATTCACACACCGCCGGCGACCTTTTCACCGAACAATTGCGCCTGCGCCTCCAACAAAAATGGGGCGACGGCGGCATAGGCTGGGTTTATCCTTCGAGCGTCAAAGGACAGCGCAGCGCAGCCGTCCGCTATGACGGCTCATGGCAAACCGTCAGCAGCCGCAGCGTTTCAGACGACTTCCCTTTAGGCGGCATCATCGCCAAAGCCAACGGCAGCAGCGTTACCATCAGCGCCAAAGACGGAAGCAGCGGCGATAAACAGATTTCCGTCTTCGCCAAACCTGTCCTGCCCGAACAAATCCTGTCGTTCAACGGACGCGAAGTTCCCGCCGGAAGCAGCGGCTGGCAAATCATCCGCAGCAATAGCCGCCTGCCGCTGACCCTCAGCAGCTCCATGCCTTGGGACATCGGCTACATCAATATCGAAAATCCCGGACGCGGCGTAACCGTTTCCGCACTCGGCATCAACGGCGCGCAACTGACCCACTGGTCCAAATGGCATCCCTCTTGGCAGGATGACCTTGCCCAAACCCGCGCCGACCTCGTTATCATTGCCTACGGCACCAACGAAGCCTTCGCCCGCGATTTGGACATCACAGCTACCGAACAAAGCTGGCGCAGCTACATCCGCCAAATCAAACAAAGCCTGCCCGACGCGGGCATCCTGATTCTCGGCGCACCCGAATCCCTTAAAAGCACTTCAGGAAGCTGCGGCATACGTCCCGCCACTTTAAGCAGCATCCAACAAATGCAGCAGCGCGTCGCCCGCGATGAAAAAATCATGTATTGGTCGTGGCAAAACGCGATGGGCGGAGAATGCAGCATGAAAAGTTGGATGAGCCAAGGTCTCGCCGCCAAAGACGGCGTCCACTTTTCCGGCAAAGGCTACCACCAAGCCGCTGACCGTCTCGCCGACAGCTTGATTCAAATGGCGGATTAAACAATAAAGGTCGTCTGAAAAGTTTTCAGACGACCTTTTGCTATGTCGGATTATAATGGATTAAATTTAAATCAGGACAAGGCGACGAAGCCGCAGACAGTACAGATAGTACGGCAAGGCGAGGCAACGCCGTACTGGTTTAAAGTTAATCCACTATATTTCTGTGCTTTCATTTAAAGCGGAAAACCGCAGGCAAAACAGTTTGACGCTCCCTATGAATCTAGGCGCAGCACTATCCCAAGCCGAAGCATGGCGCGGATGATAAGAGGGTCGTCTGAAAGCATAAAAAAGGAGCTTATCCCCGTTTTCAGACGACCTTTGCTTGAAAAATGCAGGTTTTTCGGCTTCCTTTATCCGATTCGGAATAAGCGTTATAAGAAAGTATTCTTTGTGTTTGCCGTAATTTCACTTAGAATGCTGCCCTCGCACACTTTTTCTTCAGGAGAAGATTATGTTGAAAAAATTCGTACTCGGCAGCATGACCGCATTGGTTTTGGCAGCCTGCGGCGGAGAGGGCGGCAGCGCGTCTTCTTCTGCTCCCGCCGAATCTGCCAACGCTTCCGGTTCTTTAATCGAGCGTATCAACAATAAAGGTACGATTACCGTCGGTACCGAAGGCACTTACGCGCCGTTTACCTACCACGACAAAGACGGCAAGCTGACCGGCTACGATGTGGAAGTCACCCGCGCCGTTGCCGACAAACTGGGCGTCAAAGTCGAATTTAAAGAAACGCAATGGGATTCGATGATGGCAGGTTTGAAGGCGGGTCGTTTCGACGTGGTGGCAAACCAAGTCGGTCTGACCAGCCCCGAACGCCAAGCGACATTCGACAAATCCGAACCTTACAGCTGGAGCGGTGCGGTTTTGGTTGCGCGTAACGACAGCAACATCCAATCCATTGACGACATCAAAGGCGTGAAAACCGCGCAATCCCTGACCAGCAACTACGGCGAAAAAGCCAAAGCCGCGGGTGCGGAACTCGTACCGGTGGACGGTTTAGCGCAATCGCTGACCCTGATTGAACAAAAACGCGCCGATGCGACTTTGAACGATGAGTTAGCGGTTTTGGACTATCTGAAGAAAAACCCGAATGCGGGCGTGAAAATCGTTTGGTCTGCGCCAGCCGATGAAAAAGTCGGTTCCGGCTTGATTGTCAATAAAGGCAATGACGAAGTCG
>ERZ773008.110-NODE-110-length-55754-cov-4.636780_pt1 | contig 55754 bp, 63 predicted proteins | sample MGYA00580664_ERZ773008 | MGnify/ENA primary metagenome ERZ773008 (study PRJEB29015, sample SAMEA2738016) | human oral metagenome | biome: human oral; feature: human-associated habitat; material: dental | place: China | collected 2048 ...
TTCTCGTCGGCATCGGTGAATCCGACAGAGGCGGAGAACTTCCCTCCTGAGACGTTTCTCACATTCACTCTGTAGCCCTGCCCATCGGTGGCTGTCGAACGCATATGCCCTGTCCACACACGGGCGTCCGTGGTGGGGTCATGCTTGTAGGGCATTCCTGCGCCAGACGTGTCCACCGTCCTGATGACGACCTCGCCCCCGGCCTTCGCAGCGGACTCGGCAGCACGGAACGCGTCGGCGATGACCTTCTCCTGGAACCGACTGAGTCCGCTCGTCATCTGATTCATATCCTGTGACTTTCGTCTCAACTCAGCACGAACGAGGTCCATCAGTGCGTCCCGCCCTTGGAGTCGTCAACATCAATGTCGCACAACAGAGTCGGCTGCCAGTAGTCGGAGTCCGACGGGGCGTTGCGCACAACAAGGCGCAGGCCCGCATTCCGCGGGTCGGAGTTGTTCTCCAGCACCCTGACGATCTGCCCGTAGCCCGGCACGAACCGCAGCGACCTGTCGCCCCACTTCTTCTTGGGCACGAGCAGGTTCTTGTCGATGTGGTTCAGGTGCACGTAGTAGGCGTGAACCGCGGTGTCGTCGTAGGCCGATCTGCGATCACGGGCACGCCAGGCGATGTTCGGGTTGACCGCTGCATAGCCCTTCCAGAGCTCCTTCGGGGGGATATCGACAGGACCGTCCTCTGTCCACTCGTGACTCTTCGTACCCGGGGGCTCCATAACGACCACGAGGCAGTTGCAGAACAAGCCCAGGGGCCAGTATGCCCCCGAATCGAAGCGGGGGTCCTTGTTGTGCAGAACGCTCAGTGCCATGCCCAGTCCTCCCCCGGAGGAACGACACCGGGCAAGAAGTCGAACTCGAGATCGGCAACCTCGGCTTCCTTGGCCTCATCCCACAGCCTCTTGGCCTGCGCCCTGAGCTCAGCGCCCAGTGTCGCGCCATTGGTGGACTTGTTGTCCGTGGAGATGACCTTGAGTATCAGTGTCTCAGAGGTGGCGATCGCCATGAGGGCCCGAGAGGCGGCCTTCTTGACGTTGCCACCCTCGATGGCGAGGAAACCGAAGAGCTCCATGTCGCTGAAGATGTAGGACGGCGGCTTCCGCAGGTCCTTCGGGTCCTCCAGCTTAACGATGTCAGGGATCAGCAGGCGCACCTGATTGACTGGCTGGCTGTAGTCCAGGGACGCCATAGTGTCTCCTTCTGTCAACGCTTTTACAGTAGTTTACAGCGGAACCCCGCCCCTTCGACAGGAGCGGGGTTCCGAGGGACCGCGATAGGGATGTCGCGTGGATCAGGCGCCCTTACCGGTGCTGGCCACGATCCCCTCAACGTTGAGGACCCCGGCGCCGGTGGTGAGGCGGACACGGGCCTGAGCGTCGTCGTTGTCGAACGAACCGGCGGTGTAGGGAACCTCGCCGCCGCCCAGGTACAGACCGCCAGCGTTCTTCACGCGCAGCTCGGGCTTGTCGTAGCCACGAAGCGCGGTGCGGACGATGGTGCGCTTGGCGGAGGTGTGGCCACCAGCCGGAGCGAGGACCCAGTTGGTGCCGCCTTGCTGAGCGCCACCCAGGATGGCGACCAGGTCGGAGACGACGACCTTGACCTTGGCGGTCAAGCCGTTCTCCTCGATGAACTTCATCTGGTCACCAGCCTTCTGCCCGGCGACAACGCGCTCGACAGTGCGGGTGTTGACCACCATGTTGGCCAGATTCTCCAGGGCCGGGGGAACCAGGAGAACGTAGGACGGGACGGTGACGTACCGACCATCGACCTTGGTCTCCGCAACCTGCTGCATGGCGGCCTTGATGGCGTCATACGACAGGGGGGCGTTCTTCGGAACGTTGTTGTTGATCAGAACACCGTCAGCCGCACGAGCCTTCAGGGTAGTGCCGAGCGAGTCGGAGATCACACCGGAATTGAAGCCCGGAGCGTTCGGGTCGAGCGAGAACAGCGCACCGTAGCAGGCGGCGTCAACGGTACGGGCGGCCAGCTTAGCGGCGTCCGAAGGGAACCGCTCGATCAGGCCGTAGTCGTCGTTGATGAAGGCCTCCCAAGAGAACTGGAGGCGAGCACCGTGCTTGGCGGTGTCGATCCAGCGACCCGAGGCCTTGTAGCCGAAGGTCGGGTACGGGGTGAGCTCCGGAATCTTCGGCAGGGTACCAGCCGGGGCCACGAAGCCGCCGTTGTCCCTCAGGAGGGTGGCGTCGATGTCGTGGTCGAGCGAGAGGAGCTGAACCGGGCGGAAGTCGTTCAGCAGCTCCTCACTGGCGAACTCCTTCCAGGTCTCCTCCTGGTCCTTGTAGGCGTCCTCGAAGGCGGGCTGCACGGCCTGGGTGAACCAGGGGGCGAGCATGTCTGAGGTGACGGCCTCACGGAAGGTGCCGCGGTCGCGTGAGGAGTCGGCCTCCAGGATCGCGTTCTTCAGCTGGCCCTGGGCCGCCCGGTCACCACCGATAGCGGACTCAAGAGTCTTGGCGAACTCAGTGTAAGACGTGAACATTTTGTCCCATCATTCCTTTCAGCGAGCGAGGATGACGGGAACCGTCTGGGCACCCGTACTGGAAACCTTGGAGTAGGCGTATCCGACAAGCCCGGCGGTACCGGTGGCCTTGTCGTTGGTGAGCTCCATCTTGCCTTTGGCAGCGGGCTTCGCGTAGATCAGCGCGCCCGGCTCGACACCTGCACCGGTCAGGGTCACCTGGAGCTTGAAGACACCGCCGGAGATGCGAACCGAAGCATAGCCGGGGCCGTTATTGCCCCAGGTCGGCTTGGTCAGCGGGTTCCACAGCGGGTCCTTCCCGAGCTTGGCCTGGTCCTGAGCGGACGGGGCGATCTCAGTCACGAGGACGCCGAGCAGACCACCAACCTGTACGACATCACCGATGTGGCTCTGGCCGAACTTCGACAGGTCCACGGGAAGGGACAGGGTGTCGGAGTACTCGAAGACCTGAACGTCAGAAATCTTCTTGGCCCCGAAGGTGTTTACCTGAATCATAGTGATCTCCTTACCTCACTTGAAGTTCTTGATCTTGTAAGGCTCGGAGGACGACTCACGAATCTCCCCAGCCATGGATGCCTTGACCGAAGTCAAGTAGTGCTGCTCGACCGAGATGGCCTCCTTCAGCTCAGTGCCGGACTCGACTGCCTCGATGACCCGCTTCTGGGCGACAGAAGGCAGGCCGGAGTCAAGCAGTCGGGTGGCGATGACGAAGGCGTCAGCCGCAGACTCCTTGCGGGTCTTACGCTTCTTCTCGTCCTCGTCGTCCTTCTTCTCGCCGGAGGGGGCCGGGGGCTTGTCGTCGGTCTTCTCACCGGGCGCCTCGGGCTTGCGCTCGGGGGTCGGCTCGGGGGCCTCGGGCTTGTCCGCGGGCTCCTCGGGCTTCCGCTCAGGGTCCTCGCCCGGAACCTCGCCGGTGGGGGCCTCAGGGGCGACCGGCTGCTCTCCCGGAAGATTGTCCTTGGCGAGAAGCTCAAGAAGCGGGGCGAGAGCCTCGGTCACCGCAGTGGCGATGGCCTGACGGATCGTCTCCTCGTTCATATGGTTCTCCTCATCGGAACTGACGCGCTGGGATTCCAGCACCTCCAGCAAAGCGCCACCTGCGCCCGCCTTCGTTACGAAGTCTACAGAAGTGACTCCATCGAATACCGGTACAATGCCGTCGGCGTCCAGGCCGTTCTCCGACCAAGCATTGATCGACACACCGATGTCCTGCCACTTCTCGCGGATGATGTCGTTGAAGGACGGATACACCTCGCACTCCGCGTATAGTGCTCCATCGAGACCGACAACGGCGTCGGTCACCAGCCGCCCCGCGAGGTCCTTCACGGATCGCTCGGGGCGGTTCACGTCCTCGTCCTTTGACGGGTGATCCATGAACATCTGCGTCCCGGCGGGGAAGTGACCGACAGAGGCAGCAAGGTTGGCCTCCGAGTAAATGCCACAGGAGCCCTGCCCCGGGCAGATGATTCGGATGCGATACCGGCCGGGCTTCTCCCCAGACAACACGTCTGGAGTGGCCGCCTCCAGAAGAGCGGTCACCCCTCCGTGGAAAGCGGACCTGTACTCCGTGCGCATTTCAGGAACTCCTTTTCATTCAGGCGATAGTCTCGCCACCGGCCTCGTCACGGTTGGCGTTCGTGCCGTCCGACATGGCACCCACACCGGTGCGAGAGTTACTCTTCTTGGCGACGCTGTCCTGCACGGCGTTAGGGTCGGCCAGGCTCTTCGCAGCGAGAATCTCCTCCGACACGGGCAGGTCGTTGATCGGCCTAGCATTGATCGGCTGGAGCCTATCGAGGAAGAGGCTGCGCGCCTCGGTCTTGTGGAGGATTCCATTCTGGAGACCGAGAGTGACGACCTGGCCCCAGCGCTGAATGAGCTCGTTCGACAGGGGGGCGAGTTCGACCTCGACCCGCCGACCGAGAGCCAGAAAGATTTTCTGGATGAGGCTCTTGTGAATCTGCCTGCGGAACTCGAAGGCCTTGAAGGTGGGGTCCTCCAGGGCCGTTTCAGCACCCTGTCGTCCGCCGGCCGAGCCATCTGTGAGGAGGACCGACAAGGGCACGTCGAGCGCGCTGGCGACCATGGAAGCAAGCGGTGTACCGGCCCCGAAGTCGATGCCCGCTCCGGCCTTGGAGACGGCAGTGAACTCCTGGCCCGCACCGAGCGAGGCGAGACCGCCGATGCCCTGGGCGTTCGACATCTGCTGGATAACGGCCTGCTGCTGTTTGGCCGTAGCGGATGTGACTTTGAACGCAATTCGGGCCAGGGCCTTAGTCATCACATGCGAGGCTTCAAGGAACTCCTTGTAGGCCTGCGCCCAGTACACGGCACCCATGAGTTCGGGCTTGCCCCACTGCTCACCAATCTGCCGGTTGACCATCTCGTAGACGACACGGTCCTCGTGGACGGTCCTGTAACCCTTCTCGTCCTTGACCGGGGCCCAGTCCTTGCCATTGACAACATGCCACTCGGGCTTGCGCCGCTCCTGCTCCTCCGCGGAGATGGTGTCCGACACGGGCACGGGGTCGATCAGGAAGGCGAAGATGTCTGCCTCGTCTGTGGCGTCGAGAGCCCTAGCGATGCCACGGATGCGCGACAGGGGCACGGGGGCCACTCGCTTGTCGGTCCGGCGAACGGTGTAGAGCACGACGCCGTCGGTGCAAAAAGCCGCCTCGTCCCGAGCACGAGCCGTGCGAGAGAGGACGGTGTCGTAGAGCGCCGCGGTCTCGGGCGTCTTAATCCCGGAAATGCGAGGAATCTCACTCCACATGTATGCGTTGCGGATGCCGATGCCGCGCTTGACGAGCGGGTTGTAGGCCGCAAGCCTGCGAGCACGCAGAGAGTGCTCCTTGATGACTAAGAGGGATACCACATCGGAGGTGGCGTCCTCATCGCCCCAGCGGGACCAACCGACGTCCTCCCGGTTGAGGGATGCGACGGCCCCGCGAGTGACTGCCGCGTACGCCTTGGACGCCTCGGTCAATCGGGCTTGGACGCGCTGGGTGGACCCGCCAATCTGAAATGTGCCAAATTTCACAGTTTAACTCCTCAGGCTGGGGCGAAGGTCCACTCCTCATTACCCCACTCGTCTATAGGTGAGTACTCGGAATCCATACTCTCCATTAGGGTATCAGCCTCGATGAGAGAGTCGGTCCCATCTGTTAGAAGATTGCCTGGCATCGCCGCATAGCAGATCGAATCCAAAACGTCGGGTGAGGGCTCGCCCTTCCTCTTCAACTCGTCCTTCCCACGAATCAGGAGTTTGGTCCCCCTGTACTCGTAGAGAATCGAGCGGAACTCGTCGAAGAGTCCCTCGGTCTTCTCACCAGCAGCCTCGTCGGGCGGGATCGACAACTCCCCGATATTGATCGCCTGAGCGACTGAGTCGTACATCGCCGCACGAAAGTTGTACCACTTCAGATTGTCCGGCGAGGCTGCGTTGCCGACGATCCAGTAGACCGGAATCTCCTCTGGAACGTGGTTGTCAATGACAGCTTGGACACCTCGTCCGACACCCACGGCGTCAATGCGGATGTCCACGTCGAGCCCCTCCGCCCTCAGACGCTTGGCGTGCTGCCCGATGAGCCGGGAGAGCCTGTTCCCGTCGTAGCCCTTCACTCGCTCAACAACCTCGACATGACCATCCTGACACGTGGAGATCACGCTGAAGTCGCCAGTTGTGGACAGACCAACATCAACACCGATGTGGATCGGTGCGGTCGTGTTCCACTCCGTGTCCCCCCACTCGTTCATTGACTGGAGCACCCGGCCGAGGTTGAACAATCCGTCGTCACCGATGTCGGGAAACCTGGCGAGGACCTTCGACACGTACCGAGGGTCATCCTTGCCCCACCGGCGTTCAGCATCATCGACCCACTCCTTCTGGAGCAGGTTGTCCTTGGCCTTCTGGGGCACCTCCTCACCGGTGAAGTTGGGAGTGTCGAAGGCCGAGATGGTGATGAGGTTCCACTTCCTTTCCGAAGGCGGGAGCTTCTCTTCGTCTCGCCAGATCTTCGCCATGTACGAGTTCGGGTCATCCGGGTTCGCGATGGCGAGGATGCGAGCATACTTGTTCGTGGTGATGGTCTCAACAGAGGTGAAGATGTTCTCCGCCACGCCACCGGCCTCATCGACAACGGCGAGGACATAGGTGGAGTGGAAACCCTGGAAAGTTGACTCGTCATAGTCAGCCGGCTTACGACCGAACGCAGTGGCCGTCTTGAAGCCTGGGAAGGTCCACTCCGCCTTCCCGGTGATACGCCCCGGCATGTTGGCTTTGCTCTGGAGATCCTCGACATAGGCCCACATGACGTTCTTCACCTGGTTCCATGAAGGCGCTGTAGTGATCACACGGGTCTCCGTAGGATCATGCGGATGAACATCGAGCCACCACCCGATGGCGCGGGAAGCAGTGTGACTTTTGCCACTCGCATGGCAGGAAGCGACGAGGGTACGTTTGTTGTCCCTGAGGGACTGCATGACCTCACGCTGCTTTGACCACAAATGATCGCCGAGCCGGTCCTTGGCCCAGAGAACCGGGTCCTCCCGCATTGCACGCTCATGGGAGCGCGTGCCGAACTGATCTGCGACAGCCCGGAAGTCTATCTTCTCCGCCATCGGTCCTCCTTTGAGACAAGTCTATAAAAACAGGATCGCCCATCTGGCGGAACCGAAAACACCAGATGGACGAGAGCCGAAAGGCTAAGTGCTCCAGGGGCCGCCGAAGCGGGTCGCAACCCCCTGCCTGCATGGATAATAGTAGCACATCCTAGAGGCCCGTTAACCACTCAGAGTATGTTGTTGCTCACACTCAGATGGTCATATCAGCCTTGGGCTCCTCCAAGATGCTCGCCGAGCTGGAGGTGGCGTCGGCGAGCCACTCCTCCCGGTGCGCTTCGAGCTGCTTCTGCCCCCGTTTTGTAAGGAGGGGGAACAAATGCTGCTCCATGTTGTTCTGGACGGACTCAACAAAGGCGACGATGATCGGTATCTGCTGCTGCTGAATCAGTTTGATCTCCGCCTCGACCTTCGTCTTCTTGAGGCCCGCCAGATCGCTGACCGCCTCGATGGCCGCCAGAGCCGTCTTGACGTTGTCCGGATTGGTCGCCAGGGGATTCTCGACGACGGAATCCCAAAGCGCATCCAGAAGCTTCTCAAGGCGAGTGAGCTGCTTCATGAGCTGGGCGTGCTCGGAGAGCGACTCCTGGCTGGAGTAGTAGTCCTCCTCGATGCGGAAGACCTCGGCCTCGGAGAGCTGGAACCTCTCCGCCACCTCGCTGCGTGGCTTGCCTCTCAGCAGGGCCCGGATGACCAGGCTCTTCCTCTGGAGATCAATAGCTTTCTGCTCTTCTGCGGTTCTTTTCATTGAGAATTCCTATCACTCGCCACTGGGAACCGAAAACATAACAGGCCCAGAAGCCCAACAGCTCCTCGACCGACTCGGCCCCCAGCCCTCTGCCGTAAGCGTACGACAGGGCGCTGAGGGCCGGAACCGAACGACCCTTCATCAGTCGTCCAAATCCAGAAGCAGTTTCATCTGCTCGGACTCGTCGGAGACCTCCTTGAGGAACGCCGCAAAGATGGCCTCATCGCGCAGCCCCTTCACCTCCGACCCGACGAAGTATCCGAACCCGCTCGACAGGACGCACGCGGCGAGAACTGAGAGAGCCCACAACATCACTGATCATCCCCGTACTCGTCAGCGATCATAACGAATGCCACGATCATGAGGAAACCTACAACAAAGATCACTCGTACCAGAGCTCCCACCTCTTAGCCTTCTTGTCCTGAACCTCAAAAGTCAGTAGGGCCGGATCAGTTGCGTCGCCAGTACGGTTCGTGAACCACGAGGAGCCGTTGTCCGCGGTCGGGCAGCCGATGATGAACTTGTTGTCCCCTACGAGCGACACGCCGAAGTTGTGGAAATGCCCGTGAACCAGGATCGAGGCCTCGTGGAGGCCGCTACGGTGCCCGAAAGCGAGGTCTCTGAACCACGACGGAATCTTCGCCTGAGAGCCCGCCAGGTGGCCGTGTGTGAAGCCCACAGCGGTCCCGTCGGCGGTCTCAACAGTGACGGCCTCCTCCCACTTCTGGGGCTTGGCGAAGTTCACGTGACTAAATGGCTCTCGGCCTGACATGATTGCCTGAATGGTATCCGCGATCAGAAGCCCGAAGTCGTCATCCGGTGAGTTGGCCCGGTTGTCGTTGCCCTTGCCCGTCCGCACGGCGCAGTGGTTCGAGGGTATTGACACGTACGTCATCCGGGTGCACAGCGGAGCCAGCATAGCGACCGCCTCGGCCATCAAACGCTGGGCGACACGAATCTGGTCGGTGAGCGACAGGTCGTTGGTCTGCTGCTGCGAGGTGACGTTCCAGAACCCCTCGCAGACATCCCCGACATCCGCGATGATGATCTCCTCGTAGGAGCCCTCAGCCTGAATCCACTCGGTGATCCGCTTGAGGGTGGACATAACGCGGTTCACGGTCTCCTGCGTCCCGCCGAGACTATCCGACTTGCCTACCTGAAAGTCCGACAGGCACACGACCAGTGTCTTGGGCCGGTCTGCCTCAACCTTGGGTGCCACCGAGAGCACAGCCCGGTCAAAAACCTTCTCCAGCTCCTCGTAGGAGGCCTCCCGGACGTCCTCTGCGACAGCGACAGCGGGGTTGTAGGTGACGCGCTCGTACGAGCCGTCCTCCAGCCTGATGGTCCGCCTGCGCTGCGTGATGGCGTTGACCGGGATGTCGAAGAACTCGTCCCTGTCCTGCTCGACAGGGAGCCTGAGCGCCTTCTGGAGGGCCTGCTTGTGCCTCCTGATGGTGGTCTCGTGGACGTCGAACATCCGGCCCAGCGCAACGTTCGACATGCGCTCCCTGCGAGGCTTCTGTGCCTCCTCCAGGATGGCCCTGTCGATCTTCTCGTTCAGATCGTCCTCCAGGTTGCGCGCCATCAGTCGTCCCCCTCGCCGGAGGCCTGCTTGAAGAGGTTGGTGAACCGGCTGTAGTCCTTCGACAGGAAGAGCTCCTCATCGATCTCGGTGCCCTTCAGCGCCGGCCTCGCAGGAGCCTTCTCTGTCGTGAGCTTGGCCTCCTGGTCCTTCTTCGGCTTCCGGCGCCTCCGCGGTCTGGGGACGGGCTTCCCGTCCTCATCGGGCTCGACATCAGCAGGGCTCTGGATGATGCTGATGGCCGTTCGGAGCACGTCATCGATACTGATGTCGAACCCCGGAGTGCTGACGATGCGGATGAGATCGATCAGCGTGACCTTCCCGGAACGAAAGTGGTTATGGATCGTCTGCTGGGCCTTGAACCCGAAGACCTGCGGGTACTGGGCCTGGATGACTCCCTCGCGCCTGATGCGCTTCCTGAGGAGCTCCGCGGCGTACTTGGCCCGTTCGACAACGAGCTCGTCCTCCCTGTACCGCGCGCGCTCGGCCCGCTGATCCTTCCCGGCTACGAATGGCATGTCGGTTTCTCTCCGAGGTTGTGATGGTTCTGGTCCGGTTGCCCGGATGTCGCAGATAGAACTGTACCACATGCGGCCCGACAGGGCCAAGAGATTTCTGTGCTCTTGCACACAACCTAGGACATATACTGACCACTTGGTTGAATGCATGGTGCGAAGGTCAAGAAAACTTGACTTATAGAAATTTACCTTTGTTCATTTTCAAGGCTCAAGGGTCAAAAACTGAAATTTTAGGACTTAGGGCCTGGAAATCCCGTTTTTGTAGCACTCGTTGTATTCAACCGATCGGTTGGCCAGGGAAGAACTCGACAGGGGGTTTTGGTTGGAACGACGGGAAGAAGTCGAGGTCATAGAAACAAATGTAGGTACGTACCTACATTATTCTCTAACTCTCTTCGTAATATATAATATAATAATGTATATAGTATATATTTAGTATATAATATTTAGAGAGACTAATATACATTTTTACGTAAAGTTCTATGCTGTGAGTATAGAATACTGTACGGAGTTCATATTTTTCTATGCGGAGTATATAAAAGCGAATTTAGGGTTTCACGCGCGAGCGCGTACGTGTGCACACGCGTGTAAGCGCACGTGACTCGCAACACGTCGCACCTGTCGGAGAGCCGTGCTAGGGTTGCATCTGTCGGTCAACCGGATGTCGCCATCACCCGACCGACGCCAAGCATCACCACCATCGAACCAAGAGGAACCACCAAATGGCGCGCAAGGTCCGCCCCGTCCACTGCTGGGGCGTCGTGAAGCGAGACTACATCGAGATCAAGGGGCTCGGCGACTGCCGGGTTATGTCGGACCCCCGGTACTCGTGCGAGAGCCTCGACATCATCCAGTTCTGGGTTATGACCCCCACCTACAAGCCCTTCGTCATCGCCATGTCGGAGGACTCGTACCTCAACGTTGTCGAGTTCATCGATGATGATGACGATGAGGAGTTCACCGAGGAGATCGAGCGTGTCATGATATGCGAGCTCCGCAGGGGCGACAAGTTCTACTTCGGCCAGCGCAAACACACATTCTTCCACATGAACCTCGACCGGACCGCCGCCATCGAGACCGCGGGCGGCAAGAGGATGGACCTGAGGGTCAGCCCCTTCAAGGTCGTCAGGCGCTCCCGGAAGGTCCGCGTCATCAAAACCAAGCCCCTGTCGTTCACGGAGTTCGCCCTGTCGTCGTACGAGAAGGCCCTCAACAGGCTCATTGAGGCCATTTCCCGGCTCCACCTCGACCCTGTCCGTGTCGAGGTCCAGAAGCCCGTCAAGAAGGCCGAGAACGCCCGGATCATCACCACTAAAGATGTTCCTTCCCCCGCTCCTGTCGCCCCGAAGAGCGAGGCCTGCGCCTGCAAGTGCGACGAGGACTGCGATCGCTCGTACTGCGTCGAGCCTATAGAGCCGCGCATCACGGTCAAGGAGATGGACCTCAGTGACATCGAGCGGGGAAAGGTCTTCGATGTCGAGCCCGACAACATCCAGACGGGTCATTGTGCTGACCTTGTACTGACTTGTTCCGATGTCATCGCAGAGCTCGAAGAGGTGCGCCTGCACGAGGGCGACCTGCCCGTGTCGATCATGAATCCCGAGAACGGCTTCAAACGAGTCAACGTCAGTGGCTCGATGCTCGAAGACCTCTATCCGGGGGATGAGACGTACTGGGGCTCCCAGACCTGGGACACGCAGCCCCAACCTAGGAACCCCGCTAAGAGTGAGCTCGTCGTCAGCCTCTGGTGATCAGCACTGGCGCTGAAGAACGCCCTTGACACCAGCCACGATCGCGGAGCGCATGCCCTTCTGGGCAACTCTGGCGTACTGGGTCTGGTCATCGAGGACGTGGGCGACCAAGGGCTTGTTCGAGGCTCGTAGGTCGTTCACCACGTTCACCGGCGCGTCCCACTGCATCGACAGGAAGTCCAACGGCCCTGTCGAGCTCTTGAAGGTCTCGTACCAGGACTCAGTGGTGTTCGCTGTGTAGGCGTAGCCCCAGGCCCCGCAACCCTCGGCCTTCGCCTGCTCGAACAGCCAGTTGGAGTCGCCGTAGTACTTAATAACGATCTGCGCAGGAGTCACGTTCCTGTCGGTGATGTACTTCAGGAGCCGCTTCCATTCACCCGCCCGATACTTCGGGTCGATGACCAGGCAGTGGGTCTGCCCGTACTTGTCGAGCAGCCAATCCAAACGCGCCGGGAGCTTGTCCACCGGCACAGCAGCCTTGATCTCCTCCCACGTCATGGTGTGCGGATCGGTCGCAGGACCGCCCAGCGACTCAAAGGTCCGGTTGTGCAAGCCAAACCACACACCGTCCTTCGACTCGTTGCAGGAGAACTCCAGAGCGTCTACACCGAACGACACAGACTGTGTGTACGCGTTCTCGGTGTGCTCCACCCACGACCGACTGCCGCCCCTGTGGGCCACGAAGAATCCGTCCGTGTTCGCCCCGCCGTTCTGGGCACTCCTGTCCCTGTCGATGAGCTCCTGCCAGGTCGCGAGACCCCTAGGCATGGCCGCCATCGACATGGTGCCCTTCTCCTGACCGTCGTCACCGACCACCGTGAGCGCCGCGTAGTGGTCCCGTATCGTGTCATCAGCACCGATGACGTACCAGTTCTCGTGCTTCTCCGCGGTCGGGGGAAGGGGATCCAGTCCCTCGGCCGTGAAGGGCCAGACCGCAACGCATGTCTGGATCGAGGCATCGGTGAAGGCGTAGTCCTTGTCAGCCCAGCCCACCAGGATCGAGCTCGACGAGTTCGGTGCGGGTTGAACCGTCTTCTGCCCGTCGTCGATCGTCTGAATAGCGCCCTCGAACTGCCTGGCGTGGTCGCCTGAGGTGTAGTGCTGCAACGACACGAGTAGATGCGGCTTGTTCGCCTTCGCGACCGCCGTCTTGATCTGGTTGCTGTTCAGCGTGTTGACCGTGACACCGTCGGAGAGGTTGAAGTACTTCACTGTCTTGCCATCGAGCACCAGAACGGTGGCGAGCTGACGGCCGGTGTAAGAGGAGCGGGGGTCCCCGACAGCGAGAGGCTGCGAGAATTCCTCGACATCATCGACCTTCTTAGCCCACACGCCCAGGCTGCGGCTGGCGACTCCCGTGGCCTGGTTGCCGTGCCAGCCCGAGTTAGGTGCGGTGATGAACGCGGGGACGCCCTGGCTGCCGAACTGGCCACCCTGGATGACCACGACCCAGTCGTCGTGCGCGACGCCCTTCTCTCCCGAGGTGAGCAACGACACCGGGGCGGGCTGCCTCGCGTTGCCGCCAGTCACCTCGACCTGCTTGACCCACGTCGGGGCTGCCATCAGTTGCTCCTCCGGACGATGACCGTGCCGGGCTTGGTACCGGCGGGGACCGCTTCTGTCGGACCGAGCACGAGCAGGGGCGTGCCGCCGCCCGCGGGCTTGTTCTCCAGAGCGGTGATCCTCGTCTCGTGCACCTCGACCTTAGCACTCGCAGCACTTATCTGAGCCTTAGCATTGGCGGCCTCGGACTGGACCGTTCTGATCTGCGACTCAAGAGAGGTCTTCAGATCGTTGAGCTTCTGGTTGAGCGCCTCCTCGGTCACACCGCCCCCGGGCTGAGCAGGGGCGAGCAACGGCTTCTCGACCGTGGTCGCCAGCACATCCATGGCGTAGGTGCCCTGAAGGTCCATACAGGTGTACTTCATGGTCCAGTTCGGCCATATCTCAATCATCGAGCCATCTGAGGTCCACTCGTCCTGCTTGCCCAGTGCCGGATCGCCCTTCTTGACGACCAGCGTGCTGGCGCGCTCCAGCTTCCCATAGGTCTGCGGCAGCGTCGCGACGTGCGTCACGGTCTTCGTCGGCTTCGGCAGCGCTCGCCACTCGTCGCCTGCCTTCCGGAGGAACATCGTGGCTCCGACGACACGGTACTGGTACTGCCCCGCACCGACCTGACCCGTCTCGATGTCTTTCCAGCCCGTGTCCCCGACCTTCAGACCTCCTCCGGCGCCGCCAGGGGCGTCCTCAAGGGCCTTCACCCGGGTCTCGACAGCGGTCATCGAGGCCTGGAGCTTCTCGACGTTGATCTTGTTGCCGCTGATGACGCTCCAGCGCCGGGAGTCGGCGTCCGAGTTCTCCCTCAGGCCCCTGTCGAGCGCATCCTTGGCGGCCTGGAGCTCGCCCTTCGAGGCATACGTGGCGGCGGCGTCAGCGGCTTTCAGGAGCCCTTCCAGCGCGCTCTTGGGGGCGTAGGTAGCAGCAGCATCAACAGCCTTCAGAAGGCCGTCCAGAGCGCTCTTGAGGGCGTATTTGGCGTTGACCTCCTGCTTGTACGCCTCGATACGGGCCTCGATTCTTGCATCCGCAAGACCGGGCACCTCGTTCCGCAGCATGTTGAGCGCTTGTATCTGCTCGTCGTTATCGATGAAACGCGCCTCCGCGCCATCAACTGTGTAACTTGTGGCCTTCCCCACGAACTGCTTCGCCATAACTCAGCCCTCCGGCGTGCCCTGCGGCACAGACTTGTCCTTGTACGTCACTGTTCCGTCGCCGTTGTCGATCATCTCGACCTCGTTGCCGTCCCCGCCGCCCGGGGGCTGCGCCTTCAGCTCGTCGATCGCCCTCTTGTTGTCCGCGATCTCGGTCCTCAGCCCGTTCAAGGCCTGCGTGAGGTTCTCGACACGCGCCGTGAGCCCCTCCAAGCCCTCCGCGGGCGGTGTCGGGCCGGGCAGAGCCGGGTTCCCGGCCCCCGCGCCGCCGACAGCGGGCCTCTGGCGGGCGAACGGGTTGGCCAGCATGCCGTCTCCGTTCGTCAGCACGCTCGCGATGTCCACCACCGTGCCCTGTCGCAGTGCCAGGTCGCCCTGAAGCAGGTAGTCCCCGCTCGCGACGACGTCGATGTGCCACAACCACTGCCCCGCGGGCGTCACCCCCGCCCCAGGGGCGATCAGATCGATGTAGTTCTTACCCGTCGCGGGGTCGTAGAGCGCTCCCGACGGATCGACACTCACCTCGACCCTGCGCTCGATGTAGGCCGTGCCATAGGAGACGACATAGGGCCCGTACGTGAAGACGACCGTGACGTCGCCGGCCGGGCGCATGTCGTCCGGCGTGAGAATCTGCCCCACAACCCTCGCATAGGGCGCCTGGGGCGGCTCAGTGCCTAGCATCGCAGACTCCTGAAGTCAAGATGGTATTACTCACTCGCAGTCTATCGTCCCAACTCATCCGTTCTGGCTATACTGAGGCTGTCCAGTCAACCGAAAAGGACTGTTATGAAATCTGTTCTCAAGACCGCTGACGAGTTATGGATCGGTGACCTCATCGTCTACACGAACGTCCTCTATGTCGTGAGTGAGCAGCGTCTCACCGTTGATGGTGAGCACGTCGCCAGCATGCTCATCAAGCCCTACCTCAGCGACGGACCCCTCACCCGCATTGAAGTCCTCCGCAACCCCGGTTACCTGTTCAAGAACGTCACCCACCCCGTGTTCCCCGTCGAGCCCTGCGGGAGCGAAGATGACGAGCTCATGGCCGTTAGTCTCTACGTCTTCTCAGCCCGTGAGGTCATCGCTGCGTGGGCACAGGGTAATCTCTACCCCGATGGTGACCTTGCCCTGGATTCGGGTGATATCGCCCACTACGGGAACCTCATTGGGCTCACCGACACGGGAGATGGCTTCGAGTACCGCGTCGTCAGTAAGGCCCGCATCTCCAAGCACTACAGGCTTGACTTCACGGAGGAGGCCTGATGCTCGTCTTCATTCGATCCTTCCCCGACACGGGGTCTGAAGAGTGGGACCGAGAGCGGATCATCGCTCTGGTTCGAAGCGCCCTCTACCTGATGTCCTTCACGCTCATTCTGTTCTTCGCCCTGCTCGATCTCGCATATGAACCCTCCCGCGACAATGCCGTGTACATTCTCGTCGCAGGCGTTGTCGTCTTCATCCTCCACTGCACCGAACGTAAGGAGAACCGATGATTACCATCTACACCCAGCCCAACTGCCAGCAGTGCCGCATGACCAAGATGTACGCCGACAAGATGGGCGTCCCCTACGTCGAGCGCACCCTCGCCGACAACCCTGACATCCTCGACAAGGCCGTTCAGGCCGGCTACACCTCCGCCCCTGTCGTCGTAGACGACCACGGCAACATCTGGAGCGGCTACAACCCCTCCAAGATTCGAGGTCGTCACTCCGCCAAGTGACAAGAAGAAGCCCCCGAAGTCCTCAAAGACCTCGGGGGCTTCCTCCGACCCAACACACTCCCAAAAGGAAGAGCGCTAGTATATCACGCCTTCTCGGGGCCGTCCCCGGCGCCGTAGCGAACCGGATCGATCACAGTCGGGCGCTCCAGCTCGCCGTCCTGCGTCACCGCGGCGGTCTCGTCCTTGGGAGCAGGAGCCGGAACGAAGTACCGGGCGATCAGCAGCAGAGCGACACCGGCGACCTGGGTGATGGAATCCAGATACTGCGCGGCATCATCCGCCCTGACGACACCCAGCACCGTCAGCAGCGTCATGACCGCCGCGACAACACCGTAGGCGGCCTTGCGAACCTCGGGCCTCTGAATCGTGGTAAGCATTCTCGATCTCACTTCCCCTTCTTGATCGCCTCGACGAGCTCCTTGATGAGCCCGTTGGTCTCCTTCTGCGCCGCGACGGCCTGAGTCAGGAGCAGCCGGTTCTGCTCCACGCCCCAGATCACATCCCCAGCCTGTCGCTCATTCGCCTTGCCGTACCGCAGCTCCCCGCGGACCGCGTTGATCGCGTTCACAATGTCATCGCCGTTGGCCATGATGATCCTCTCCACTTCGTCCATTGTCGAACCACCGCTGGGGCGCTCGGAGTACCACCAGCTGTTGACGTGCTGGAGCAGGCTCTCGCCATAGCCCCAGTACTGATCACTCTCATTGCCGCAGTTGTACCGGCTGCCGGCCCTCCGGATGCTGTCGGCGCTGTAGTCGCCCCCGAGGTAGTCCCTCAGGATCGACAGACCCACAACGCTCGACTCGTGCGGGTCCCACCACGCCCTGTCGGGCTCATTGATGAAGTAACCGTTGTACGTCACCTGTGTCGGGCCAACGCCATTACTGGTTCCCCAGTCCAGCACAGCGGGCAGGAAGTGGTTCAGGAAGTTCTCCCTCGTCACCTCGCCCCAGCCCGAGCATGCCCCACCGACATCGTGTCCGTAGACGTTCTCGCAGTTGCTCTCCTGGTCGGCCAGGCCCAGCGCCACCGCCCAGTGCAGCCCCACGTCGTCCGCGGCCCTCAACACTGCGGCCTGAACGCTCTCGCCCGTACCCTGCGGGGCCGGCGCGGGCGCTGCTGTGGAGCCATCAGTGCCGCCGGTAAGCGGGCTCGGGTTGTCCCTGCGCCGCAGTGCGTGAGTCCACGCGGCCTGCTGGGTGTACGGGTGGTCGTTGTACGCGATAATGCGAACCTCGTCACCCGTCTGGTCGCCTTCCCAGCCGTCGATGCTGCCGTCCTCAGCGATCCACGCCTCAGCCAGCAGCGCCCCGTCACTGTCGGGCCCGGAACCGCCGTTGATGATCATCGCCACATGGCCCCGACCACCACTAGCGCCCTCCGACAGCACGATATCGCCCGCGTACCAGCCCCCGTCAGGCACATTCCCCGTCCACGAGTCGCTGATATCAGCGAAGTTCCGCTCCAGGGCGTACTCCCGGATGTTCCCGGTCCAGGTGTCCCGGGGGAAGTACCCCGCCGTGAACGGCTCGCCCCACTCATGGTGCGCCGCGATGTTGTAGCACCCCGACACCAGCGCCGAGCAGTCCGTGTTCGCCGGGGACCTGACCAACCAGCCGTCCCAGTCGCTCCTGTCGTAGAACGTCCACCTGTCGGGCTGGCTGTACCCCACGTCCGCCATCGCGTAATAGCGCGCGCAGGCGGCTGCGTAGTGCGCCACGTTGCCCATACGACCTCCTTCCGTCGTCGTGATCCAAGCGTAACCGGTCCGGGTCTTGACGCGTGCCCGAGCTCGTCCTATGCTGGTAGCACCAACCGAAGGAACCGCCATGGAAGAGACCGTACCCGTTTGGTACATCCTCACAGGGGACCGCATCCGCCTCGATGACAAGGAGTTCGAGGTTCTCAACAAGAACCTGGTCCCCATGGGCAACGAGGTCGGGTTCTGCCTCAACTTCAAGGAGGAGAACTCAACCGAACGCTCCTGGCAATTCTTCCGCTGGATCGACGAAGTCATCCGCATCTACTACTGAGGGGAACCAACATGATCTACACGGTCGAGCCGATAGCCGCCCGGCTCCTGAAGTCGGGCGACATCATCCGCTTCAAGAACAAGGAGAGTCGACTCATCACCCAGATCGACTACAACCCGCACAAGAGCGAGCCCTACGCCATCCGCACCGTCGATCTCCACGACGGGGGCCACTCCCGGCTAAGCACCTACACCGCCCTCGACCCCGTCATTATCCTCGACATTCAAGGAGAGCCGTTCTGATGCGCACCGAGCTCGTATTCCCCAGCCAAGTCGAGCCGAACGACCGGCTCCTCATCGATGATCAGATCTTACGCGTCGCGCTCACCATGCCCGTCGGCATGGTCCAGACCCGGATCGACTACCTCGACGAGTCCGCACGACCCGGCACCCTCGTAGTCGGGCCCTTCGACGTCCTCAGCAGGGAGGTGCACCGTGCTTGACTTTCAGTACGAGGTCCTCCTCGAAGACGTCCTCCTCCACGGCGAGCCCCGCCACGACCGCACCGGTGTCGGCACCCGCTCCATCTTCGGCCGACAACTCCGCTACGACCTTTCTCGCGGCTTCCCCCGGATCACCACCAAGTACGTCCCCATGAAGCCCGTCAAGGCCGAACTCCTCTGGTTCCTCCGCGGGGAGCAGCACTTCAACTGGCTCCGCATGCTGGACGTTCACATCTGGGACGAATGGGCCGACGACAACGACTGCGTCGGGCCCCTCTATGGGGCGCAATGGCGATCCTGGATCGACAGGGATGGTATGGCCCATGACCAGATCGCCGAGTTGATCCGCGGTTTGAAGGAGGACCCGCAGTCCCGCCGACACCTCGTGTCCGCCTGGAACGTCGGCGACCTGGACGATATGGCCCTGGCCCCCTGCCACGCCTTCTTCCAGTGCTACGTCGGTGAAGGGGGGCGTCTATCTCTTCAGGTCTATCAGCGCAGCGCCGACCTGTTCCTGGGCGTGCCCTTCAATATCGCCTCCTACGCCCTGCTCACCCACATGCTCGCCCAGCAGGCCGATCTGGAGGTCGGTGAGCTCATCTGGACCGGGGGCGACTGCCACATCTACGACAATCATGTTAAAAGCGTGGCGCGGCAACTGGCTCAGCAGCTTCATCCCTTCCCCCGTCTTCGCCTTCGGAAAGCGGCCTCCATCAACGACTACCGCATGTCTGACATCGACGCCTCCGAGGGTTACGTCCACGGCCCCGTCATCAAGGCCCCCGTCGCCGTATAACAAGACCAACACGGGCCCTTGACATCGGGCCCGTGTCGGATCTACTCTTAACACACCCACTTCGAACTGAGAGGAACTAACATACTCATCCGAGCCGACAGGCTGATCCCCGGCGACGTCATTCAGTACCGCGACACAATCCACCAGATCGTGTCCATCAACGATTCCGAGTCCCGCGAGTTCGAATTCGATGTCGAACTCACTTCCCCGGAGAAGGAGTACATAGGCTACACAATGCTTCGTGAAGTCCCCGGGAACCAGCAGCTCCATGTTCTTCGCTTCGCCTGAACCCTCAACAGAAAGGAACCGGCCATGATCCGAATTCGATCCGAGCGCCTGATCGCGGGAGATGTCGTCCTCTACGGCAACTCCTCCTGGCGCGTCCTGTCGATCGGGAAATCCACCAGCCCGACCAAGCTGGACCTCCTCATGGAGCACGTCCATGGCGACGACCACCGATCCTCATCCCTTCGGGCGACCGTCGATCGGGACCGCGTCCTCCAAGCCATCCGTCTCGTCTGAGCCCCTCAAGCCTCAAATCACAGCCACCAAGAAAGGAAACAATCGTGTCCTACCCGAGGACCATCGACGACCTCAAGCCGAGTCAGCTCGTCTCCGATCCTATTGTCACCATCGACTACGACCTCCTCGACGGTCTCCCCTCCGAGGCCCGTGACGCGATCCTGGGGGCCGTCGCCGTCATGGAGCGCCTCAGCGACGACCCCTCGCCCCGCAAGGACGTCGTCGCCTACCGCCGTCCTCTGACCGATGATGAGGCCGACAGGGTTCTGAGGATCGCCCAGGACGACTGGATCCGATGCCTCGAGAACTACGACTGGGCCCTGGAGGATCCCTCGCAGTTCTCCCCGTGTCTGCTCAGCGAGATCAACGGCTGGGCCATCAAGGAGGACCGTCCTCCGATCGCCTCCGATCAGGACCGGCTCTGATCATTCTCCAACCAGCACCGCCCCTGTCGCCATGCTCAACATGAAACAACAGGGGCGGTGTCGTGCCTGAGCCCGAATGCACAAGCCTAGCACACTCCAAATGTTACGAACGCGTTACGACAGGCGGGTGGGGTTGATCTCGGAGCGGGACAGGCTTCTACTTATTTATAGAAAGGAGGGCCGAGTAGCAAGGGCCGGAACAGGGTTCGTTGACAACACCATAGCGTTGAAATCCGACGGAAAGATCGGTGCGGGGCCTATGGGTGCCCCTCCCCCGCGCGGGTCTGCGGGGTCGCACCCCCTCCCCCGGCCCCGCACTCGGTAGCAACCGATTTCCTTCGCCTCGGAAATCGGCCTCGCGCTGTGTGATTTCGGTCTCGTTATCGCTGTTAAGATCGCAACCCCGGGTGGTCCTGACGACAGGGCCGTGAGGGCTCGTGAGGGCTCCTGGGGCTCTCACTCCGTGTCGAATCGATCGTGCTGTGCCTCATGCAGGGGCCTCATGCGCTGTAAGCCATTCTGAGGGCCTCAGAGCCCCTCTCCAGTGTCTCGTACTGGCAAGGGGCTGAAATCGTCTCAGAATGGCTCTCAGGGCCTCTCAGGGGCATCTGAGGCGGGACGGTAGCCGGTGACGACAGGACGGGGGTACCCGTATGCGGTAGGCGGACCCGCCTGCGGGGCCCGGCACGGCCGGCGATGAGAGCACGACACGGGCGACGACTCATGTGTGTTCATCTCTTCCGTTTTTACTTGCGTGTTCGAACGAACGATCGATCGATCACGCAACGACACGGGCGATGGCGAAGCAGAACCCCCTAATAACCCTATATTCTCTTTTGTATAGATCGTACTCAGAATATATAAGAGTAGTATAGAATATTATACTACTATGACATTAATGTATGGTACAGGTATGTATACCAGGATACGACAATTTATACTACTATCATTATATTCTGTATATAATATTTATACTATATAAATATATATATATTATATTACGAAGGGATCGGGACGTTACATACCTGTAACATTTGGCGATTTCGTACCTACATTGCCCCCTTTCCCACCCCTGTCGAGTCTCCCTTTCAAACATCTGTTCGATACCTAATCGTTGCGATCCCGGTCCTGTCGTACTCCTGGGTACCCTCCCCGGTGGATGTACCTACATCCGCCCTGTCGTTACCACCGTTTCACTACTTACTAACTACTTAGTAACCAGGTCTTAGGACCAAGGTCCCAAGTCAGCCCTTGACCGTGTCGTCACTAGATCGATGATCTACATAGGACCATAGTCCCGATGGGCTAGTGCACAGAGGTCAGAGGTCTTAACCTGAACGGTGGTTCAGGTTAAGGGTTTGTGAGCGGGAGCACAGGAGAGGGGCTTGACAGGGACGACATGATGTAGGAGGATAGGGGTACCGGAAAGGGAGGGGCCCCTACCCGGTAGCCGTAGGAAGGAGCACAGGATGACCAGGGACGAGGCGCTGATGAGGGTGCGGGAGAGGGCCGGCGGGGACCTGTCGTGCGTGCCCGGGCCCGTGATCATGCGAGCTGTCGAGTTGCTGATGAACGGAGAGGGGGACGAGAGGTGATACTGCGCGGAGGACGAGAGGTTGAACTCGAGGATGTTCGAGCGGTTGTCGAGATGATGGAGTGCGAGGAGGACGATGAGCTGTACGCGTTGCAGTGGTCGGAAATGCTGTCGTGGCTGAGGATGGCGACGACGGTCACCGAGACGCTCGGGGGCTCGATGAGGAGGCTGCCCGATGAGACGCCCGACGGGGAGACATGGACCGTGATGAACAACACATGAGCGGGGGTTGACCGAACGACATGATGTAGCTAGAGTGGATATCGACAACAGCAGGAGGGCTTGTCGCAGAGCCCGGACCAACAGGAGGAACCGAGAATGAGCAGCAAGACGCAGTGGACGGGCCGAGTCGTGACCGACACGATCGGCGACGCGGGGACGATCGTCCTGGACGATGAGAGCACGGCGCGTGTCGTATTGGGGGACTGGCTGAGCGACTACTACGACGGGCTCGATGCCGATGACATGGCGTGGATCATGGACGTGGCGAGTGGCACGAGGATCACCTACATGGACAATGAGACGCTGATCGGTAGGTACGGCCTCCATGTCGAGCTTGATGGCGAGTGGTCGGCCGAGCGCAGTGCGCGAGCGGTCTACGACTACCTGACCAGTGAGGGTGAGCCCGTGACGATGAGTCGGACGTCCGTGTCGCTCAGGGCGATGAGCCTGGCGCTGGGCGATGACCGGGGTGAGAGCGGCGAGGAGGCGCTCGCCGGGTCCTGGTGGCGCTGCGGACGTGACGGTGAGGGCTGGATCATGGACGAGTCCGATGTGCGTGAGGCCGCGGAGTACCTCCGCGCTGTCGCCGGCGAGAACTGACGCGCACGAGAAGAGGAGGAGGAGAGGATCATGGAGACGATCGCGGAAGCTGTCGAGGAACTTCGCCGTGCACTGGAATGGACCGATGAGGCGTACGCGCTCGGTGGGATCACGTGCGACTGGAGCGACGGTGATTTCTATGGCTGGCTGCACATGGGGCCCGTCGAGGTCGAATGGTGTCGCGATGTGTACGGCGACGGCGATGACGACTGGGTGGCCGTGACCGTGTCGTACCACGGGATCGTGATGGAGGATCAGGACGACGGCGCCGACTTGTCGGACGTCGCGCGAGAGGCGGCGCGCAGGACGGATGACTGGCAGTACTACCGCGACAGTGAGATTCGCGATGGTGTCGTGGCGTGGCTGGATGAGCGGGATGAGCTCTACACCCTGAATGGTCCACAGGACGTGCACGACTCCTGGACGATCACGTGGGGCGGTGTGATGCTGCGAGGCTATTACGACGAGGACGGGACGTTTATGTGGTCGGTGGTGAGCTCCGGACACGAGGACTACTTCAACGGCGACGCCTCGGATGACGCGGATGCGGTGATCGATGCGATGGCCGAGTGCGCAAGGGACTCGATGGTTGATGCATGGGTTGAGACCGTGGCTGTGGAGACGGCGGAAGACAGCTGGGCTGTGCGAACCTCGATGGACCAGATGACCATGTACATGCACTCATCGATCGCGTATGGTACGAGCCGTAGGGCGTACTACGAGAGGGTGGGCTACGAAGAGGGGCGAATCGAGTTGGAGTATCGCGTCCGTGGTAGCGAGTGGCGGCCGTTCGATGAGTACCTGCCCGATGACGAGGAGGACGTCCGCAGGATGGCCGGCGAGGCGTACGCGTGGGTCAAGGCGGTCGATGCGTGATGAGCATTGAGCCGGTCGAGGCTCAGGAACGTGCCGTTCGTGGTCTTGTGAGCGCGGGCGGCACGGGTCTGGTGAGCGCGGGAACGGGGTGCGGCAAGACATTGATGTCGCTGTGGACTATCGACAGGACGGCGCAACAGGAAGGGGTTGAGCCCGGGGATCTGTCGATTCTGGTTGTGGCGCCGCTGCGCACGGAGAGCGGCTGGCGTCGTGCGGTGGGCCAAGTCTGGCCCGGTGGCGAGATGGAGTTCAGGACGCTGAGCAAGCGGAGGAAAGCTGAACGCGAAGCATTGGAGAGGTTGATGAGCGGCGAGCGTCTCACGGGCGTGTCGTTCATAGGCTGGGAGCTTCTGGCCTCGGTGTCGAAGAGGAAGGGCTATGACTCACGTGCGGGAAAGGTGAAGAGCAAAGCCTCGACTCGTGTGCTCGGAGGCGTTGAGTTCGATTGGGTCATCGGTGACGAGATTCACAGGGCCTGTAATTTTCGCACCGTGACGTCACAGGTGCTGTGCAAGGTAAAGGCTGGGCACCGCCTGGCGCTCAGCGCTACACCGGCGGGCGGGCAGCCCGTGAATATTTATGGTGCGTTGAAATTTTTGTGGCCGAAGAAGTATTCAGGATTTACACGGTTCGCGAACAGTTTTTTCACGAGTGAGCCGTGTTATTTCGGCGGGCCGTACTCGGTGACGTACGGCGCTGAGAAACGACCCGGGCTTCTGTCGAAAGGGCACAAGGTGCGAGGAGAGTGGCAGGATATGCGGATTGAGGACGTCGCCGGCGAGCTCCCGCCTGTGGATATTCGCCGCGTGGATTGCGCGATGACCGCAGAGCAGCGCAGGCAGTACGAGCAATTGCGTGATGAGGCGGTAGCGTGGATGGGCGATCACCCCGCCGTCGTCGGCCTTCCAGTTACGCGCGATATGAGGCTCAGGCAGGCGACGCTCGGGCAGATGCGCGTGCGCCCCGTGCAGGGCGACGAAGATGAATGGTATTTTGATCCGGGCTCGCGGAGCGGCAAGATCGCGGCGCTGTTGGACATTCTGAAGGACATCGGCGATGAGAAAGTCGTCGTCTATTCTCCGTCGAAGAAATTTCAAATATCGCTTGTTGCGCAGCTTGAGAAGGCCGGCCACTCGTGCGTGCGCGTTGACGGCGAGCACAAGAGAGAATGGACGAGCTTCCTCGACAAGGATGGACCGCAGGTTCTGTGCGCAGTGATCCCCGCGGTCGCCGAAGGCGTTGACGGGTTGCAGCGGGTTTGTCGCCATGAAGCGTGGCTCGGCCTTGATCCGTCTGTGGTGCGGTGTGTGCAGGCTCAGGGCCGACTGCATCGCACGGGGCAGACCGGCACCGTGGTGAGGTGGCTACTCCGGTGCCCGGGGACGGTCGATACCGAGTCGGTCATTCCTAGGCTCGATCAGCGATATGCTGATCTGAAGGTCTCAGGGCTCATCTGACGGCCTTTCAGGACGCCCCCAGTACCTAGTACTGGGGGCGTCTTTCTGTGCTGCCTAAGGGCCGCCTGTGGCTCTCTGCGTGCGGGCATGAGAAAACCTCCGCCGGGTTTCCGGCGGAGGTTTCAGTGGTGAGTACTCAGCACAGGCAGTCGATCACTTCATCGATCCACAGGACGCTGAGGTCCTGCTCCTCGGCGGTCGCCCGGTCGGGGCAGCCGCGGCTGATGGCCTCATCGATGGCTCGCTCACGGAGACCCACGAGGCGGCCGACGATGACGGCTCGGTCGCTGGCCTTGATGTGACGAGCGCTGGCCTCGATGTCGTGGAGCGCGTCGCTGCGGTCCAGGTACACGTCCGAGTCGAGGCGGGCGAGGATGGAGGAGACGGAGGTGTGCATGGGATTCCCTTTCGGTTCGGGGGTTCGGTTGGACGCCTATAGAGGAGCACACCTGTCAAATTCGTTGAAATTCTGCGGTTGTTGAGAGTTGAACTACCGATTTATAGGAGGTTTTCAGGGCTTTGTAGTGCTACACCGTGAGGAGAAATCCCATCATGTGGGCATGCGAATTTGTTCGGAGACTGAAATATGACGCAGTACCTAGGACCATAGGCCCGAATGAATAGTTCAAATGTGTGGTCCCCATCACTTTTGACACAATGCAGGCTACAGAATCCCGGCATGCGAAATGTACAAGGTGTGTAGTTATAAGCCTGAAAGGTTTTCAGTTGGCGACAGAGCGCCCATGTCGGACTGAGCTTGAGGATTCATAAGTGACCGAGGTCACGAATGCGGGGGTTGCACGACGACATGATGTGAGGCAGTATGGGGTCATCAGAAGAGCAGAGCCGAAAGGAGGCCAGAGATGCTGATCCTAGAAGAAGCGCAAGATATTTTCATAGACCAGATGCCCGGCATGGAGCTTTTCAATGTCGCGTGCACGCCGGCGACTGATGCAGAGCCGACCTACATCGAGTACTGGCAGTGCAGCGACCCCGGTATGACCGTGATCTGGTACGACGAGCCGAGCTACCCGGTTATGATCGAGATCGAGACCAAGGACGACTTGCCCAGAGAGCTTCAGCGCGATATCATCGATCCCGAGGACATTGAGTCAGTAGTCGCCTGGCTCAATCAGAACTGAACCTGACCCAACCTTTGAAAGGAACTGAAAATGACACTTGCTCACAAGATTCTGACCTTCATCATAGTTCCCGCTTTGGTAGGTGCGATCATCGGCATTGCGCTCAGCACGGTGCACTACTCGCAGACTGGTGCGACCGGGGTGCAGGATATCGCGCACTGCCTCTCCGACGACGGGGCGCTCCCCGACGGCGAGGATGTGTGTGTCTGGGACCCGGCCGTTGATGGCGACGGAAGCGGCGAGTCCTTCGTCATGACCCGCGTTCAGTACGAGGCCGATCAGGATGCCCGCGAGCACCAGGCATTCGAGGCGCACGTGATCGGGCAGGACGACGAGAAAATCTTGCAGCATGAGGCAGAGATGCAGTGAAACGAGCACTATCCGAATCCGCGGCCGAGGAGGACGAGCGCATAGCCCGGCTAGTGAGAGAGGAGATCGAGCGCCGAGGCGGGGCGGCTGAGGTCTCGCGCGTTGTCGGATGGAGGACAGGAACCCTACAGGCACGGCTTAATCGCAACGCAGTCTGGACTCTAGGAGAACTGAAAGCACTGGCAGGGCATGAAGTACTGTCCGTATCGACAATGCGAGCCATAGGGATGATGAGAGGTAGTTATAGGACTGAGTTACCCGAAGCTCTCAAGCTTCATCGCACAATCTAACCAACCGCGCCCCGGTCATCCGGCCGGGGCAGAAAGGCACTCAATGAGCATGCTCTCTTCCACCACCATCACGCGCCTCCTTGATAGCGGGGTACTCACTATTTCGCCATTATCAGCTGGTGCTATTCAGCCAGCGTCCGTTGAGATGCACCTGCATCGCGATGTCATCCGCGACGTCAGTCTGCCCACAGAGCGCCACGATGAGCGGATCACGGACACAGTTCTCCTCAGGCCTGGGGAGTTCGCACTGGCCCGGACGACGGAAATGGTCGGCATCCCCGCGCATCTTGTTGCTCGTGTCGAAGGGAAATCATCCTGGGCACGGCGTGGACTCCTTGTGCACATCACGGCCGGCTTCATTGACCCCGGTTTCTACGGCACGATCACGCTGGAGCTCTGCAATCTCGCGTCGAAGCCGCTGGAGCTTCCAGTGGGTTGCCCCATTGCTCAGTTGTCGATTCTGGAACTCGACACACCGCCCATTGTCCCCTATGGAGATCCGTCTTTAGGCTCCCACTACCAGCATCAAGTTGCCACCACAACCGCTCCGAACATTGCAGAAAGGTAACATTTTCATGGCTTCGAGGAAGAATGACTTGGTCGAAATCCCAGAAAAGCTGAAGCATTTCGGGAATGCGAAGATCAAAAAATTGGGGGTGGGTCCGGGTGAATATATCAGTATTGATGGCTCGGACATCCCCGATCATGTCGAGGAGATTATTCTCGATGGTTCCGGGAGCGCGAGGGCAGATATTTCGAGCTGGGGCGGGCATCTTTGCATCTATGGGGATCTCTTCGTGAACGTCGAGGGCGTGTCGGATGTCTATCTCAATACTAACTGTTACATCGTTGCCCGAGTTGAGAATTGTACTCAGGTTAAAGCAGTGTCGAATACGATGTTGGAGGCTTGGCACTGCGGGAATGTCGAGCTATTCGATAGTGCGCTCGCTGAGGTGTGGTACTGCGACGAAGTCCTTGCTTACAACAGATCGAAAGTGCAAGTGGCGAAGCACTCGAAAGTGGCTCTGTTCGACCGAGCGACAGGAAAGATCCACCAAGGCTCTGTTGGAGTGCTCATGGATTCCTCGTACGTGACCGCCTACTCGGACGCGCAGATCAAGTCGCTATCGGAGCTTGCCTCGGTTGTCCACGAGAGTACCGTGAAAGTTTCCGGAGAGGGGCGGTTCCACTGCATCGGGACTGAGGATGACGAGGCTTCTATCTTCCACGCCACTCGCGAGGCCCTCATCAGAAACGCCACCTCGGCAGACTTGTTCCAGGAAGAGTTCCTCGTGTACAAGACGGCGGACGCTGACGGGAACTCCGGAGGGCTCTACAACAAGCGCACTCACTGGGAGCCCGGGACCATGGTGATGATCCCGGAAACGAATCGGAACCCCAAGAACCCCTGGCTGTTCTTCTCGCCGACGTTGGGCCATGCGGTCAAGCGAGGCGAGGACTACTCGGATGACTTCCGCGTGTTCCTCGTGAGAATTCACATCAACGATGTCAAGAAGAAGTCCATCGTCCGCCTGACTGACATGTCCGAGATCGAGGCCTGGAAGGGTGAGGTTCTGATGGAAGTGAAGCATCCCACCGACCAGCTCTTCAGTGTGAATTGAATCTCACGCTTGCAGGAGCCGGAACCGCTCGGTCCTTCGGGGCCGGGCGGTTCTGCTTCCCTGTCGTTGAAAAGCCCAGCCGAGTTGGGAGCCCAAATCCCGCGAAAAACTTCGGCCTCGCGGGGTGATTTCCTCCCTTGACACGGGAGCTGAAACCTCGTAGGGTGAGAGTACATACAGGAAGGATTTCCTATGAAACGATACGACGTCTGGTTCGACAAGATCAACGAAGTCGCATGGTCCTTCAAATCGCTACCGAACGCACTCGATGCTGCGATCCGGGGGCCCTACCTGGTCACCGAACGTGTCCATATCGGGGACCCTCGACTGGAGTTTGTAGAGGACTTGGCTGAGACGATTTCCGACGATCCTGTGATGAGCCAGCTCATCAAGGAAGCCCAGATCGCGATCGAGGAGGCTGAGGCTCTTGACTTCTACCGCAGCCATTGACCGTGCTCGCCGTCTCCTGACCGCCCGATCTGCGCGGGACAAGCAGCGCCGTGTCGGGCCTTCGGGTCTCGGCAAATGCTGTGATCTTTGTCTTGGTGAGGATTTAATGGGCATCAAGCGCCCCGGTGAGAACGAGAAGACGCCCATCGCCCCGCTGCTCGGGACGGCGTTCCACCTGCTGTGCGAGAAGCGCAGTTGCGACATGGAGCGGGAGGCCGAAGTCCTCGTGGAGCAGCCGGTCCATGTCGGTGATGTCGGGGGCTACGGCCCGATCGAGGGGACGCTCGACCGGTTCGACATCGAGGGGGCGGAGGTGATGGACTGGAAGCTCGTTTCCTTGAAGAAGCGGGGTGTGTTTCAGCGGTTGTACCAAAAGGCCACGCGGGACGGTTTCGACTCCATCGTCGAAGACTACGGAGCCGCGCAGTTCCTTCAGTACTATGTCCAGCTATGCCTGTACGGGAAGGGTATGGAAGACCAGGGCTACGAAGTGGGCACTGTCACATTGCTGCTCCTGCCCCGGGACGCCACGATTCATGTGGTCGAGTCCGAGTTCACCGCCCTGTCGATGCTCTACGACAGGGACCTCGCCATCTACGCTCTGGGGCGCGCGGGCTTGATCTACAAGAGAGCCGAGGAGAGTGACGATCTGATTACAACTCTTGACAGTGCGCCCGAATGCTTCTACTGTAGTAAGTACCGACCGATCCACTACATGAAAGGCTGAGATGCGTCACGCACGACAGAACCGCCGACGTCCCGACAAAGACGACTGGCTCCTCATGATCGGTGAGGGCATCGTCATCGGAAGCATCATCTTCGCCGGGGTAGTCACTCTGGTCCTTGGGACCATCATCTTCGCCGGGGTAGTCACTCTGGTCCTTGGGACCATCATCTTTGGGAGCTGAAAACTGATGTCAACATTCAATGACCTGTTCAAGAAGTCGGGGCTGAGGGAGGTGCAGCCCGAGGACCTCTCCACGTTCTCGCTGCTCCTGTTCGGCCTGGCTGGTACGGGGAAGAGTTCGCTCGCTGCTACGGCCTCGAAGTGCGAGGACCTGGCACCCGTGCTGTACATTGACTTCGAGAACGGCACCATGCCGCTGGGCCAGTGGGGCGATCTTGACAAGACAACCATCGTCCACTGCGACTCGTGGAACGACTGCGTCAAGCTCTTCGAGAACGTGATCAAGCCCTCGATCGACAAGGGCGAGTTCCCGTTCAAGACTGTGGTGATCGACACGCTCGATCAGCTTCAGGAGCTCGTGGTCAACCACTTCCAGACTATCAACCCGAAGGACACTTTCGCCGCTTGGGCCGCTGCCTACGAGGCACCGCGCTCTATCATCAAGGCCCTGTCGGACGCTAAGGGCGTGTCGCTCATCGCGATCACGCATGCGGAGCGGGAGACCAACGAGGTCACCGGCGCCACACTCGTGAGCCCCTCGTTCGAAGGCAAGAAGTCCATCCGCAAGCTCCCATCGCTGTTCGACTTCGTTGGCTACATGTCTTGGGTTGACACACAGGACGAGAAGGGGAATGATGTGCTCGTGCCTGCGCTGTTCACGCAGGAGAAGTCCACCTTGACCAAGCAGCGCATCACCGGGTTCCCCGAGGCCATCGGGAACCCGACCATGTCGAAGTTCTACGGCTTCATCAAGCAAGCTCTGAACAAGACGAACTGACCGACAACAACAGAAAGAGAACCAGCATGCTGTCTATCAACCTCTCCGACATGGACGTCGCCCGCGAGGGTGGTGCCTTCGAGCTCATCAAGCCCGGCAAGCACCACGCTTACGTCTCCAGCGTCGAGGTCACCGAGTCCAAGTCCAGCGGGAAGCCGATGCTCGTTGTCGAATGGACTGTTGACGGGGACGACACCGAGGCGGGCAAGACCGTGCTCGATCGCACCGTCTTCACCATCAAGAGCAAGCGCACCGGCAAGGAGCAGATTCACTTCAACCTGCCCAAGTACTTCGGTGCTGCTGGTCAGTGGCCGAGCAACCCGGCCGAGCTCAAGGCCAAGCTCTCCCCCGCGCAGATCGACAGCACTGTGCAGGCTGTCGAGGAGGGCCTTGAGGGCGTTGGTGCTGTGCTCGACATCACCGTGGACGAGGGCCGTAAGCGCTTCGACCAGAACGGCCAGCCCGTCTACAAGACGGACGAGAACGGCGACCCCATCACCGACGAGAGTGGGAACCCGATCCAGGACACCTGGAGCCCCTCGAACTCGGTGAAGCGCCTGACCTTCGACCCGAAGAAGACCTCCTCGGCGAAGATCACGCTCGTGTGACGATCACCTGATACGCTAGCAGCCCTCGACAAAACCGTCGAGGGCTGCTAGCGTTGTTGGTAGCAGCGAGCCGTTTCACTGAATCGAGGTACACATGAATCAGTTACGACAGTTCTTCGAGCACATTCTCCCCGATGATGAAGGGTGGGTACCCATCATGAGTTTTGGCCCTGGCGGCGGCCTGTCTCGTTGTCAGTGGTACCACTGGCCGACCGAGGCCGAGAAGATGTGCGAGGTCGTCGAGAAGATGTCTGATAAGGATGTCTACTGGTCGCCCATGCTCTTCCACAAGCCCTCCACCCTGTCGTCCGCGCGTCATGCGACGAAGAAGAACGTGAAGCAGTTGGCTTGCGTCTATGCTGACTTAGATGGTCTTCACCCGGATGATCTGTTCCTGGAGCCCACGGTGCTCGTGAAGTCGAGCCCCGAGCACTACCACGCCTACTGGCGCCTGTCGGATTACCGCTCACAGGGGAACCTCGACATCGAGCAGCTCAACCGCGGAGTCTACCAGACGCATGCTGACACAGGTGTGGACCGCGGATGGCCGCTGGCGAAGAAGCTCCGCGTGCCTGGGACCATGAACACGAAGCCCAAGTACGGGCTCCCGACCCAGGTCTCCGTCGAGTTCAACGACAGGGAGTCCTACTCGGTCAGGGAGTTCACCGCGGCGTACTCCCCAGCCTCAACGCCGAAGGTCGATCTCATCATGGAGATGCCCGAGGCCGATCAGGACGGGGCCATGGCAATCATTAATCGCCTCAAGGACAACAAGATCGCGGCGCTGTATGCAGATGATCCTCTGCCGTCAGACGACTGGTCGGCTCTTATGTACTCCTTGGAATGCTCCCTGTTCGAGGCCGGTGTCGAGCTTGCTGATGTCTTTACCGTTGTTCAGGATGCTGGCTGCAACAAGTATAAACGTGACGGCCGTCCGGACAGTGACCTGTGGATTCAGATTCAGCGCGACAAGGCGAGATGGGAGGACGACCAAGAGATCCAAGCCGACCTCGCTGACGCGATTGCCGTTGAGGCGATCAACGGGGAGCTGATCCGCGTCCCTCGATTGCAGGACGAGCGCAACGGACTGTTCTGGGGCGACGTCCACCTGATCAACGAGAAGTTCGATAATGTTCCGCAGGACACTGTGGTGGACTCGTTGGCCCAGTACATGAACGACATGTCGTCGCGCACGTCGAAGCAGTTCAACTACGCAGCAGCCATGTCGATCCTCTCCGCAGTCCTCGGATCCGACATTCGCGTTCGCACGTCGTTCGGCCGGTTGAGTTGCAACCTCTACACGCTCCTTCTGGGACGAACGACACGGGACAAGAAGTCAACCACGGCTAGTTATGTGAAGCACTTCCTTCGTCGTGTTGGGACGGAGTTCAGCCTGGACCTCATCGGCCCCGAGGATCACACACCCGAGGCCATGGCTCAGCACTGCGGGGAGCGGCCCGGGGAATCGATCCTTGTGATCCTGGATGAGGTGCAGGACATGTTCGCTCGCGCCATGCGCTCCGGATCGTACATGGACGGCGAGATCGGGTTCCTCACGAAGGCCTACGATGGCTACATCCCATCAATAGCTCGGAAGCAGAAGGGCCACGAGTACCGCAGGGAGACACCCTTCTCCCTGTCGATCCTGTGCATGGGGATTCTGGACCAGGCTGCGGGGAACTTGAAGGTGGAGAAGATCGCTTCGGGGTTCGTCCCGAGGTGTCTGCCTGTTCTGCCCGAGCCCACGGAGTTCGACCCGGCGAGGATTATGGACGACTTCACCATCCTGTCGGATACGGACGACGAGACGCTCCAACGACAAGACAACATGTTCAACCTGAACCTCCGTCTTCTGACGCTTGCCAAGCACCACTGGCGTCAGGAGCGCGAAGCCCTGGAGCCCTTTACGGTGGAGGGAGAGGATGCGCGTGCTCTCATCGCCTTCGAGGAGAAGGCCCTGGATCGTATCCGGGACGCAGGGAACATGTGCGCAGTTCTCGCGGACCAGCACCCGCTGTACAGCGAGTACCTGGTTCCTTGCGTTGAGCGTCTGGGCCTGTCGATCCTTCGTATGGCTGCCCTGATCGCTGCCGCTGAGCAACAGCACACGGTCAAGATGCGCCACGCGGTGAAGGCAGTTCAGTTGGCAGAAGTTCATCTGAAGTCCTTCGAAGCGTTCGTCGCCTGTGCTGCGGACTCCGACATCAGCAAGGATGTCGCGCAGGTCGAGGCCTTCTTGGCGGCCCAGCCCAACAAGACTGCGACTCGTGACGCGGTGCTGGGCCACCTCCTCCGCCGTATTGACAACACTCGACGGGCTGATGAGATCGTCGATGCCGGGGCTCGTATGGGGCGTTTCGCCGTACCAGTTGTGAGAAACGAAGCAGGGAAGAAGGTCAGGATGGTCTCACTCAAGCAACGAGACTGACTCGTGAGAACCCCGGGTTGCGGCCCGGGGTTCTCTCTGGGTACTATACATATGTACCAACCAATGAGGAGAGAACCGTGCAGATACTGGTACCAGACGTCAACGGCCTAACGGGTGAGCAGTTCGTCGTGCTCCAGCAGGCCAAGAAGGAAGCGGCCATCGAGGGCCCGATCGAGGTCACCGACCGAGCCATGCCCGGCAACAGGTTCACCGTGGGAGCCTTCGGAGCTCCGGGCACGTGGGCGCTCGATCAGCTCGACAGAGCAGCGAGGACTGAAGGTCGCTCGCAGAACTCCTACGGGTTCGAGAATATCTTCGATGGGACCGAGCTCCATCTGGACATCGAGACCTACTCAACTGTCGATCTGAAGAAGAACACTGTCTATCGATATGTCGAGGATGAACACTGGATGATCCTCATTTGTTCATGGTGTGTAGGTCAAGGGGACATCCACACCGCGTTTGGACATGAAGAGATCAAGGCGATCCCGGGGCTGTTTGATCCTACGGTGAAGAAGATCGCCCACAACAGCGACTTCGAGCGGATCAACTTCAGCGCGCTGAAGGGTCTCCCTGTCGGCACGTACATCGACCCCGAGGAGTACGTCGATACGGCCGTGCTTGCCTCGCTGTGGGGCTATCCCCGATCCCTGAAGGGCTTCTGCAAGGCCGTGGGTGGCGAGGCCAAGGACGAGGCCGGCGGACGGCTCATCAATATGTTCTCCGCGCCCAACCGCAAGGGCAATCGTACGCTGCCCGAGGAGCGCCCCGCGGACTGGGACGCCTACGTCGAGTACAACCGACAGGACGTCATCTCCATGAGGGACAACATCTACAGGCTTGGCAAAGGGTTCCCATTCACTGAGGAGTACGAGGCCTGGATCACTGCCACGAGGATCAACGACAGAGGCATCAAGATCGACACGGCGCTGGCCGGCGCCGCTCACCGTCAGTATGAGGCTAACAAGAAGAGGGACCTGACTCGGGTCAAGGAGATCACTGGGCTGGACAACCCGAACAGCGTTCAGCAGTTCAAGGGCTGGCTCGCCGGTCGGGGTTTCGAGATGGAGTCCATCGACAAGGCCCATGTCGCGGAGCTTCTGGAGCGCGATGATCTCCCGGACGAAGTGCGCGAGGCTATGGAGCGCAAACAGTTGGCGGCCTTGTCGGCGGCGACCAAGTACGTCATCGCTCAGGGCTCGACGAACTCTGACGGTCGGTTGCGTGGGACGATCAAGTACAGCAATGCTAACACGGGTCGTATGACGGGAGTCACATTGAGCCCGCACAATCTACCCCGTGATCACTTCACGAACGCCGATGGTGAGCACGACACCGAGGCCGAGCAGGCCGCGATCGACAAGCTCTTGGCCGGTGTGCCTGTAAGCTCGGAGGACCTCAAGAAACTCGTTCGGCCACTACTCGTGGGGCCCTTCACCGTGTCGGACTACAGCGCCATTGAGGCCCGCCTCACCGCTTGGGCCGCAGGAGAAGATGGTGTGCTGGAGTCCTTCCGCAGAGGCGAGGACATCTACGTCGCTACCGCAGAGCGTATGGGTGGTGAGAAAGCCGGGTTCGATCGACAGCGCGGGAAGGCAGCCACATTGGGCTGTGGTTTCGGAGGGGGCGCAGGGGCACTGCTCAACCTCGGCGGCGCCAAGATCTACCCCAAAGGTACACCCGATGACGTGATCTGGAAGGGCCTCACTTCTTTGGTCGAGACTTGGCGAGTCGCCCACCCGCACATTGTTTCGTGGTGGAAGCAGGTCCACACCGCCTTCGACAAGGGAGGTCCCGCGTCCCAGCGAATCCCCGTGGATGTCGAGATCGTGGGAAACGACCGCTACGTCTGGTTGCCCTCAGGGCGGGCGCTCGTCTACCACAACTGCAAGCGCGAGTATGTGCAACCCAAGGACCGAAACGGTAAGCCGCTGCCCTATCGTCGGCGCGCTTGGGTCTGCGATGCCGTGGTGGGTAATGGTACGCAGCGCCGCATTGTCGGAGGCCCCACACAGGTTGAGAACATCATTCAGGCCATCGGTCGAGATCTGCTCACACACGCCCTCGTCAATGTCGAACGTGCTGGGTTCCGGACAGTCACGCATGTTCATGATGAGATCGTTACCGAAACTACTAGCAGTTTGACCGTGGAGAGACTATCCTCGCTCATGTGCGACCTACCAGACTGGGCAGAGGGGCTGCCGGTCGAGGCGGCCGGTTACACGACACAGAGATACCGGAAGGACTGACCATGATCTACTCCGCACATCCTAACGACAACCTCGTCGAACGATTCGTCCGTCCGCGCCCGCGAACCTGCTGGGCCATCAAGATCGAGAAGCGCTCCATCGAGGCGGCTCGCACTGTCGCCCGCCGCTACGGCGTCAGCCTTCGCGACCCCGAGTTCTTTTACGGACAATGGATGGTGATCTGGCCCGACAAGAACGTCGAATTCTACTCTGACAAGGACCTGGACGCCACCTTCGAGACGGAGCACCTCTGATGCACCTCCCATTCGCAGTGGACCGCTTCATCGCCGTTCTGGAGGACAACTACAATCTCGCCACCACCGATGCCGGGCGCGACCAGGTCGTTGCGGACGCCTGCCGGCTATGGGCCATCTGGCAGCCCGTACCACCCGCATCAGCTGCGATCTCACAGTGGATCAACAAACATAAGAAGGAGAACCGATGAAGTTCAAGACACAACCACAGGCCCTCGGCTCGCTCGAAATCGGTGAGAAGGTACTCATGCCTGTCGAACTGGCGGCCACTCTCATCGATATCGAGCCACCCAACGATAAGGGGCTGTGCAAAGTGACCTGGGAGTTCCCCGAGGTCAACGTCCGATTCCACACGTACAGCACCCGGTACACGTCAGTGAACAAGGTAACCGGAAAGGAGGAGACCGATGAGTGAGCGCATCCTAGCTGTCGATGCCGGAGTCTCGACGGGCTGGGTCCTGGGCCAACAGCCCAGTGATCCGTACTCTGAAGGCTCTGAGATTCTCGACTTCGGGCAGTTCAAACACGACCGCTGGGAGGACACGGTCACCGAGCTTCTCACCAAGCTCACGTCTGAGCCGACCACGCTCGTCATCGAACAGTTCGATCTACGACCCAACAACAAGTTCCGCGCGGACCTCACCACCGTCAAGGTCAATAGCGCCCTGTCGTACTGCGCGACAGCATGGAACCCGAGCGTTCGGATCGTCTGGCAGACCCCTGGTCAGGCCAAGGGCGTCATCACCGACAAGGCGCTTAAGGCTCTGGGCTTCTGGCCCACCGGAAGGACCGTCGGTTGCCCGGACGCCGACGACGTGCGCGACGCAGCGCGTCATTTCTACTACTACTCAATCAAGACTCGCCACGACGCCAATCTGGCAGCGCGGATGGGAGGCCGCCATGTCGGCTAAGCTCGACACATTCCACAAAATTTGCGACCAAGAGTTCGGGTCCGATGCAGGACAGGAGAAGATCGACATCGAGGGCCTTCCGTATGGCTACCGCTATGATTTCAACATTGCGGGTCTGCTGTGCTTCATCGCCATTGACTACAAGACAGACGATCTTGTCGGCTGCGTGTGGTTCAACGGCTACGCCTTCGCTCGTAAGACTCGGTGTGTCATTACTGACGTTGATGTCCCCGAGATGATTCGACAGATGCGCATCGTCCAGAACGGACTCACTGAGTTCGCCATTGAGCCCGAGACCTACAGCACGAGCCCCGACTACGACATAGTTGGTACCTGGAGCGCTCACAAGAGTGGCATGGTGATCGACGACTACATTCGTGTTAATGAGCACGGTGCTGTTTGTGCTGGCGCTGGCTACGCGAGGATGCCGTTGCAGCAGATGGTCTCCGACTCAGAACCTGCACCCGAGCAGAAGGATGACGTCGTGAATGCCCCGAGTCACTACGCATGGCTCGGTTCCGCCCTGTCGAAGCAGGTCGAGAACGTCGGTGATGTCGAGGTCTTCCATGTGCTCATGGCCGCGTTTGCCAAGGACCCGCTTCTGTGGCAGGTCGGCAAGTACCTGCTTCGGGCAGGACGAAAGGACGACAGGAAGCAGGGCCTTGAGAAGGCGAGGTGGTACCTGGACAAGGCCATCGAAAACTGATACACTGGGTTTGTCAAGCAGTTGAATCGTGTTGACAACCTGCTAGTTTGCATGAGAAGACCCCCTAGTTGCCGCTAGGGGGTCTTCTTGTTACTCCTCGTCGAGCTCGGCTTCGAGCTCAGTGACGCGCTTGTGGAGCCGGGTCAACTCATCGGAGTATTGTTTGAGCAAGGAGTCCTTGGCCTTGATGATCTCAGCCCAGGTCTCGGTATCCTGCTTGGACTTCTGGAGCTCGGACTCCCGAATGCCCCGCTTCCTGTCGGCCAGGACCTTCATGATCTGAGGAATGGAGGCAGCAAGAGCTGTGCAGAGCGCAACGACAGATGTAATTGTGGCGCTCACCTCAGGGCCTCCGCTCGATCGCATCCTTCGCGTCCTGGACTGAACGAGCACGTTTCACCGCAGAGTGGAGGACGTTCCACCGCGCAACCAGGAAGAACCATAGAGCCCACAGTAGGAGCGCATGAGGTCGGGACCCGGGGCCGTTCAGAGCTATGATACCGCTGGCTGCCATGAAGCCAAGGAGTGGTGTCAGAGCCACGTACTCGAACTGCGACAGGCGCCGGAGGACGAAAATCATAGCGAACAAAGCAGTGACGAAAATCCCCAGGAACAGCAGCATGTGGTAGTGCAGCGCGAGCTCGGGGATGTCCATGAAGTGCCGGGGCCCGTGCAGCCGCGAGACAGCATAAGCCGACAGGGAGCCGTACGACAGGGCGCGTGAGAACCTATCGAGGTGCCGCTGCCACGGCGGGGCGGAGACGTAGGCGCTCATTTGATCCATCCGTAGATGACGTAGTTCGTCGTGATGAGATGACCAACGATGCCGCGGGGGACGATGATCCTGATCCGCTTGATTGTGCCATCCTTCTCCGCGAACTGGTGCCAATTGTTGTTGTCAGCCGAGAAGGCTCCCGGCCACTCCTCCGCGTTACCGTTAGTGATTAGTGTCACCGCAACACCGGTGTAGGTGTTCTTCAACGGCAGATAGGCGAAGGCGGAGTCCGTGGTCTGGTCGTTGCCATAGTAGGACCACTCGGTGATCCTCAGGACGGAGACGCCCATCTCCTGTCGGAACTTCGACTCCTCGCCCTGCTGACCCCACAGAATCTTCCCGTAGCAGGGCGTCGCCGGGGTGAAGGTCTCGTTGCCGTTCACCATCCACGAGGCGATGGAGTCGCCGTTCATCTTCCAGGCGGCGCCGTCCCAGGTAATGAACTTGCCGTTGTTCTTCAGGTAGAAGAGGAACGGATTGTCCCCTGTCGGCTTGAGGCCTGTGCGCTCCAACTCCATGCGCTTGGTCGTAGCACCCTGGATGTTGGTCACGCAGTAGACCCCGTTGTACCGGAGGTTCTGGATGGCGTTCGACACAGAGTTCATGCCTAGGTTGAGGAAGTTCTCCCAGGTATTGACCGTGTCTTCGGAGGAGTACTTGTAGACTCCGTTGCTGTCTATTTCTCCCACCTCGGCAACCCTTCTATGTGTCTCTCCGAGAAGTCGTACTTATTGATGGCGTCCTCTTCAGTGCATTCTGCATCCATCTTAGGCGCCCAGGGTATCCTTCGAGCAGCCTTGACCTGCCAGGAGAACCAGGTGCCGGCCTCGCCCGAGACCCTGAACTTGCCTCCCTCAACAGGCCCGAGGACCTTCACGCCGTTCGAGGTGAATATCGACGCCGGAACATCCTTATCTTGTAGCTTGTCGAAGTACCCAGGGAGCTCGACGGTCATCTCCCCACTCTCGGGGATCGTGGCGTTGTCCCAGTATTCGATCCCGTTGTAGGGTGACTCAGTACAGGTGTAAACCAAGATGTGGTCATCTTTTGTCGGATGGCGAATGACGAAGCTCTTCCCCTTGTCCGCGCTGATACGACCTCTGGCATGGAGATCGCCGTCGATTTCGGTTTTCCTGAAGACGTTCGTCTCGTTGCCTGCCGCCCCCCAGTCGTTCTGAGTGATCGGGAATCGTGACCGGATGTACGAATCAATGTACACCGAGTACCCGGCAGAGGCGTGGATGTGCAGGTCACCGTCGCAGAGGATGTCAGAGCGTTTACCCCCGGTGGTCAGATGGAACATCCACTTCGGGGTCGAACCCCTGTAGTTGCCCGCGGCATAGAAGTGAGTGGGCGACATCAGCAGATTCGACAGGGGCGTATTGCTGTTCTCCTGCCGTGTGGAGATAGCAAGGTCCGCCCCCGACTGCCGGATGTAGGACCAAGTCGGGGTCCCGACCGCGTTGAACCCGCCCAGGTACAACTGGCCCGGGCTGAGCTGGGAGAAGTAGCGGTTCCCGTCAGTGAACTGCCGACCGTACAGGGACAGCACAGGATCGTCAATACCGATGACACCCAAGGCAAGGATGGGCTGCTCCGTGGTGGGGCTGAACGCAGAAATGCCAATGACCTCGCGGGTGAACTCCTGGGACTCGTTCTTGAAGGGCACAGCCTTGGAGCGCCCGAACCTCATGTCCTGGCGCGAGGTCTCCGGATCAAGGAGGAAGTCCCCACCAATAAACCGCCCACCGATGAAAGTCTGACCCCGCAGCGTGTCAGCGTCGAACAGGGACGCCTTCAGAGTACCCGTGGTAATTTTCGACGCGCTGATGGAGTCAATCACCGCGCTGTCGGCTGTAATCGAGCCGGCCGCGAGCTGTGCAGCAGTAATGGATCGGGCAGCGATGCGTTGTCCGTTGATGAACCCCGTGGTGATCTTCCCCGCGTCGAGGCTCTTGATGATGCCCGACTCCGCTGTGATGGAGCCCGTCTGCAACTTCTCAGCCGAGATCGAGTTTGCCGCGATGTGATCGCCACGAATCGTGTTCGCCTCGATGAGCTCCCCAGTGATCTTGTTGGCGACAATGGACTTCGCCTGAATGATCCCAGCCCAGATGGTGTCGGCGACAACCTTCTGAATGTTGGCCGTGCCCGCCGTGAGTTTACCGACATCGAGGGAAGAGATCATACCATCAGTGAGGCGCTGCTGTATCCACTCCAGACCGTTCCACTTGTACTCGACAAGGATGGAACCTGTTGTCTTCTCACGACCGCGGGCGGTGTCTCCGGGGTTGTAACCACGGAGGGGCGGGTAGCCTGAACCGTCGTAGTAGAAAACCCGGCCCCCGTCCTGTCGGACCATAGCAAGGATGTCGTTGCGGGTCTGGTCCGCGTGGGCCGCGATGTTGTAGGCCTCAGGGTCCTGGTTTCTATCGACCTCAACCCACTCCGCGCCGTTCATTCCGTGCACGACCTTCGAGTTGTGCGCGGTGGGGCTCCAGCCCGGGAACAGATCAGGGCCCGGAGTCGTCTTGTCCCCGGGCCACGTTATGTACTCGTACGAACCCATAGGATCACTTGATCCTGATGATGTAGTTCAGAACGATGTACGGAGGCATGTTATTGTGCGGACGGCTCCCGCCGGTGTCAGAAGCCGAGAGCTTACCAAGAGAGCCCTCAGAGGAACCCGACGCAATATTCCATTGGTTACCACCGGATACGTTCGATCCCCAGATACCCATGTCGCGCCAGTTCGCAACGTTCGGGTTACCGATGTCGTGGCTGTGGCGCGGCATCTCATCGAGGGACAGGGTGTGTTGGGCCTCCCCACCGAGGTTGTTAAGGTTGACGAACTGCGCGTTGCCCTGGTCCCTGGTGACGATGACACGACCCTTAAGGTCGGGGAGCTTGAAGAAGTTGCCCGAGGCCCCGTAGAGGTTCTGGATCACCGAGTACAACTGGGGGTACGCCGTGCGGTCCATCTGCCGTCCATCACAAAGGGCGAAGTTGTCCGGAGCCGTGACGCCGGCCCACGCGAGGATGGCACCGACAGGGACCAGGGGACCGGAGTCCATGCGCCCCACGTAGAACTGCTTGATCCCGTCGATGATCTTGCCGAGCTCCGTCGCGGCTTTGAGCTCGTCGAGGAGCTGCTCCAGGGCCTTGAGCGCAGTGATGGTGGCGAAGAGGTTGTTGGCCTGCTGCCAATGCTGAGCCTCGGTCTTCGTCACGTCATCAGCGGCCTTCTGCGCCCTGTCGATCGCGGCCTTGTTCTCAGTGACTTTGGCCACCGCAGTATCGGCATTCTTGGATGCCGCGACGAGACCATCCTCGACCTTGTTCAGCTTGATTGCAGTGATGGGTGTGGCCTGCGCACCCTCGCCATCAACCCAGTTCGCGTTCCGATCGTAAGGCATCAGTCTTCCTTTCCGGCCTTCTTCATGCGGAACAGTTTACCGTCGGGAGACATCCATACAGAAGTATTAACGATGCCCTTCGAAGGCGGGTAGGGCGACGTGAGAACCTGCCCCTCGATGCGCTTGAACGTATCAGCCACTCCTTGACTGGCCTGGGCGAGCCGGGCCTGGAGATTGTCGTTGTTCGTCATCTCGACGCCCATGAGCCACACGTTGTTCGCCAATGACGACAGGCCGTCGATCCAAGGCACAACCACGTTCTCCCGGTTATTGGGGTCATAGGCCGCAACGATGGTCGTCTTGAATACGTGTGACTGCCCGTCAGGGGGTACCACGAAGATGTTCGGGCTCGGGTTGACGTTCCGTTTCCACGCATTGTCGGAGTAGAAGTCGAAGCCCACCTGGAACTGAGCGGTCTGAGTGGACTCGTTCCTCAGCGAGAACGCGAACGTGTACGTGTCGTTCTTCGTGGCGCGCTTCACCTTCGGTGGAAGGATCAGCAGACGACGAGCTGCGCTTGCTGTATCGCCTCCGACCCAGTGATAGCGCCCTGGATAGTTGGTCTCGATCCGCCAGTTCGACGGCGTTGTGGACGTGGTCCAGGCGACAGGGAATGTGGCATCGAGGATGTCCGAGGTGCCGGAGCGGAGGCGCTCCAGGGCGGCCCTGTCCTCGTCCGACATGGACGTCTTGGGTGTGACATCTACGAAGTCCTGACGGGATTGGTCGTAGGAGTACATCCGGTAACCATCGTCTGTGTCGAACCACAAGTCGCCCTGCTTACGACCCTGAAGTGTCGGCTTCTCAGGCGTGTAGAAGATAGTGTTCTTACCATCCGCGCTCTTCTGAGCGTTCTCCGCAGCAAGCTTGGCCGCAGTGGCCATGTCCTCGGTGTCCTGAGCCTTCTTCAGGGCTTTGCTCGCCTCGGTCTGCGCCTGAGCGGCTTTCTGCGCGGCCTCGACGATGTCGGGGTCCTTGATCTCGATCCACTTGTCCATGGACTTGTCGTAACGGTACGGGCGGTTCTTCCCGTCCGCCGTGTTGATCCACAGGTTGCCTTCGACGCGATCGGCCCCGGCGGGCTCGTTGGGCGAGACAATTACACGACCGTCACTGCCAGCCTTCTCCTTAATGTCCTTGATCTGCTTCTCAAGGTCAGCCTTGGTCTTGTCGTACTTCTTGTCGGCCTCGTCAGCACGCTTCTGAAGCTGGATGACGCCATTGTGGGCCTCCTCCAGGTTGTCCGACAGGGACTTGGAGAGATTCTTCAGATCAACGGCGCCCTCGCCCAGCGTGCCCGTTCCGTAGGTCTGCCTGACCCACCGCCCGGCCATATCGAGCTTGAAGTTCTCAGCTTTGTCGCCGACGCGCTTCATGGAGGCCTTCTCCCAGCGCCAGATCTCAGTGACGTTGTTCTTGTCACCGACATAGACGTACCAGACCGCGTTCGGGTGAAGTGGGTAGTCCGGCTTCTCCTTCTGGACTCCAGGCGTGCGGTTCACAGGTGGCCTGGTAGACCAGGTCACCGCGTCCTGCGCCAGGCGCGACACGCGCTCGATCGCCTCCGTGTCGTCAAGACGATCACGCATCTTGGCCAACTCACCGGCCATGGGGGCCCAGCGGTTGGCTGCGTTGTTCGCGGTGGCGACGGCATCACCTGTGCGCTGCTCCAGCCGGTTGATCTTGCGCTCGATCGCGCAGGTCCAGGACTGCGTCTGCTTCGAAACGTTCGGTGCGGGGTACAGGTGCCCCTCATAGTCCCGGCTCATAGAATCCCCCTGTCACTGATCTCCCTGAGAGTCCGACCGCCCCCGGAGAGCATTCGAACCTTCGGGTAGACGCGCTGAACGTCACCCAGTGTCGTGTCTCTCGTAGCGGTCAACTGAGCATTATTATCCGACAGGGACGCGTTCGATACTCGCCACCAGTGCCCGTCTTGCTTGTACCGGACCCCTGCGAGGCGCCCGAAGACCTGACGTTCTCCATTGGCCTCGGTGTCTCGGAGTGGATTGATGCCCTGCCAGGTCGCGTTCAGGGCGTGCCCGCTGTACTGGTCCGCGGTCCACTGAGCAGCGTGGTAGGCCTGGGTGCGCGTGGTGATGCACTGGTTATCGATCGTCTGCTCCTCATCCGTCCCGGGCGTGCCGGTGTGGAAGGGGACGGTCTCGATATCGACGTAGGTTCCGTTCTCCCCAAGCAGGAACAGGCCATTGTAATCGGTCTTCCCGTCGGACTCGCAGATGCGGAAGGGACTGAGTTCCTCGAACAGCATTCCTGTGACAATAACATCGACAGAACGCTTGTCCTTGTTGAGGCGCACTTCGAGGCCCCCGCCCATGTCCTGCCACTGAGCCGGGGTGATCGCCTTGTTGTCCTTACCGACGACCATGTAGATGCCATTGGGTGTGTTCTGGTTATCCACCAGTGGAGCCTTGTTGACGACAGGGATCGCCATGACCTGACGGGGCTGTCGCACGGACGACACCTCGCAGGGGAGCTGAAGCGTGGTCACCGTCTGTTCCCCTGCATTCACCGTGATCACGGGAGTGTCGGTCTGTCCGAACGTCGTCTTGGCGTCCGGGTAGAGCAACGGTTTCGGGGGCCATATCACATCGTGCCGGAACGCCATGCGGTGGTAAACGTTCACATCGATGTTCTTCACCTTCTGCGAAGAACTCATTGTGAGGTTGTAGCCCGAGGTCACATCGTTCACATACATGATCCGATTGCGGAGCGGCTGGAACCGAAGCCTGCCAACCTCCCACGACATATCGATCTCATTGGCGCTGAGCCACTGCTTCATGGCCTGCCACACGACAACCCGCTGGGCGGGAACATCGTACTTCTCCTTTAGCAGCGCCTTGTCGATCTCCAGCGTGTACTGCGCGCGCTTGATCCCCACAGCGTTGAAGAACATCTCGATGATGGACTCGATCGGCTGACCCGTCATACTGAGAATTGTCCCCGCCTGGACGAGTGCCGACAGAGGCGAGCCACCGGTGAGGGTCCAGCCCGACTCGGTACCCTCGATGTCCGTGATGCGGAACTCGGTCGCACCGAACTCGTTCGAGATCACAGTCATGCTCTGCCCGAGCATCGACATCAGACCTGACTGGTAGCCGACGCCCTGCACCTGCAACTGGGGAACCCCGGAGTCCGAGGCCCCCCTGTCGAGCGACGTGGCATCTTCGGCGACAGACCAGGAGGAGACTGTGGAGTTGTCAACCCCGGTGAATCTCACAGCCACGGCCAGACCTCCTTCACCGAGAACTCAACCTTGTGGAATCGCTTGTTGGACTCGACCTGAATCGAACCCGGATCGACCATCATCGTGGTGAACCCCATGGGCGGTGCGTAGGACGTGATGTCCGGACCCGCGCCGAGGCGCTGCTGGTAGGACGTGTTCTTCACGTGCAGGTCGCAGATAAGAATCTGGGTGTCCGGACTCCAAGCATCCTGGTCGATGTGCAGCCACGGCCCGGCCTTCACAGCGTCCGCAGGCACCGTCCAGCCACCGGACCACTGGGCCCAGCCGTCACCGAGCTCAGATCTTTTCTGAAGACCGACATCAGTGAGCCCCGAGGTACCATTCGTCTTGAGGTACCTCACACCGCCCTTGAAGGCTTTCGAGCCTTTGAGAACTTTCGCCTTCACCTCGATGTCGATCCTGTCGCCACCCTTCAGGGCCGAGTAGTACTCCTCGGGAATGTAGTGATCTCGGACATTCAGCAGCCTGGCATTGCCAACAGGGGCGCGCTCACTCGTGTCATTACCGATCAGCACGCCTCCAGGGTTCATCTCTGGATTGGTGAACAGAGACCATGGAGCGTGGGGGTCGAGGTCCGAGTAGCCGGACCCGGCATCGAGCACTCCACGGATCCAATGCAGAAGACCTGATCCGTTGGCCTCTGCGGGCTTGATCGTGATAGTCGCACGTTGCACGGTGTCCGTGTCATTCGGCACGATCTTCGTCTCGTACGGAGCCAGTGGGGAGCCGTCCTTGAACACGAACTTCTGAGTGTCGTCCCCAACAGTCTGCACGTAGAAGGTGTAACCCGGGGGAATCAATATGGTCTCCGTGTAGGAGGCCGGGGATGTCGTGGCCTTGCCCGTCATGCGAAGAGCGAACTCCGGCCCGTCACCGGACCGGGTATCCATCTGGGCGAGCACTGCACCGTCCTTCGCAAAGGCGATAGGCGACAGGGTATCCACCAGCAGAAACGGCTTCCCCAGGAATGGCGACAGGACGTTGAGGTCCGGCCTGTTCAGGCAATCCACGTACCGAACGGGGTTCGGGCCCGCTGTCGAGATCAGGTCCACGAGCGCCACGTAGTCCGCCGGGGACATCACGTTCCAAGAGAGCTTGTATGCCTTCGCGGCGAACCGGGAGGGCGTTATCCCGTTCGCACCGTTGACCAGCTGGGTGACCTGCCCCCAAGGTGTTGCTTGAATAGCAGCGTCCTTGGCCGGAGCCGGAAGAACAAGATTCTTGTCTCCGACCCCGAGCACGCATCGGTTATCCAGGACTGCCATCAGTACGACCCCCTCTGTCCGTTAACCGCATTGTATCCGTTGACGGAGTTGGAGATCACGCGCCCATCGAGTGTGATCATGCTCGACATGGACCGGGCGAGCGCCGCGATGGTACGAGAGGAGAGATCCACCCCGCCACGCGGAATACCGCCCCCAGAGTACGACACGGACGGGGCATAGCGCCTGGCGTTGATCGCGTCGAACATCCCGGAGCCGTAGGTCTCCACAGCACTGCGGTTGATGACGTACTCTCCGCTTCGAATCGCGAACAGGGACCCTGTCGGGTTCATCGCGAGCAGGTTGTCCGTGTGGTAGTTCCCTCCTGGGTTACCGGGAATCATTCCACCAGCGGGACCGCCACCGGCGAACCCGCCGATCGGGGCGCCCAGGGCGATTCCGACACGGGTGCGGATCGGACCGCCGTTGGCGTAAGCCGGAATCTGACCGCCGTTGTGGAACCAGGACTTGACCGTGCTCCAGGCCGAGCCGACCTGCTGCGCAACGAATTGGACCGTGCGCGTGGCGGCCAGCTGGGTGAAGGCGTTCATGACGCCCCAGTAGGAGCCCTCCTCCTTCTTCGCGTTGAAGTAGGCCTCCCTGTTCTTGGCCGCCTGGTCGAGAGCGGTCTGAACGGAAACCTTCTCGCCCTGGTTGACTTTCGGGTCGTACTCCGCATCACGATCTTTGGCGGTCTTGTCGAGCTCCTGCTCCGTGTTGCCCTTATCGCCCTCATTGACATCCGGTTTGTACTCCGCCTCGCGGGGCTCACCCGTCTCGTCGAGCTCCTCCTTGGTCTCCTGGTTATCACCATCATTGACCTCTGGCTTGTACTCGACGTCCTGGTCTTCACCGGCGGCGTTCAGCTGCTCCAGTGCGGCGTTGTACGTCTCGTCATCGACATCGGAGTTGTAGTTCGCCGTGCGCTCCTCAGCCATAGCATCGAGGTCCTCTTTAGTGAGGCCGAACATCTCCGAGTTGATCTCGGGGAGGTATTGCTTATTCTCAGGTTTGGCGAGCTCCATCAGATAGTTCTTGGTCTCATCAAACTCCTCACCCGCAGCGGTCGGAATGTACCGCTTGTACATATCGAAGGCGATCTCCTTCGCCTCTGCATTGAAGCGGGCCTTACCGGTCTCGTCCATCACCGGGTTGTACTGAACAGGACGCCCCTCCTTGTTGGCGTTGTCACCATTTGCCAGAGCATCGAGCTCCTCCAGAACGAAGCTCTTGGCGTCGCGAACGACATCCGGTTTGTACTCCGCCTCGCGGGGTTCGGCCATGTCGTCAAGGGCTCCGCCGGTCTCCGCCGCGGAAGGCTCATCGAGCTCGGTCGGAATCTCCGCGGGGCCGTAGTCCCCGTTGGCGACGTCCTCGATGGCCTGCTGAGTCGCGGCCGCAGTACCACCGTCGGTGACGTTCTCCTCGACATTGCGGGGGACGTTCTGAATCGTGGACGCCAGGCTGTCGAACCCGCCAGCCAACTCGGTGACCTCACCGCGATTGAAGCCCATTTGGACCGCCTGGTTGATGAACTCCTCCTTGAGCTGGCGCGCGTATGCTGCGACCTGCTCATTGGATGCACCTGTGGCGGCATAAGCCTCGATCATCTCCATCATGGTGGACTGCAACTGCTTGAGCGCGGCCCTGTTCTCGATGGCGGCCTGCGTGTAGCCCTGAAGGGCGAACATGCCCTTCTGGGCCTCTGCGATCTCCTTTTCCTTGTCGGCGATCTGAGACTTAGTGTCGTTGATGCTCTTGTTCGCCTTGTCAATGTCCGTCTGTGTGGACTTGATGCGCTCCTTGTCGCCATACTTCTTCGCGATCTCATTGAAGTACGTGGCATCACGAAGTTGCTGCTGCTGCTCCGACAAGGTCGTGTTGAGGTCCTCGATCGACTTCCTGGCATCCGCGATTGTCTTGCGGGCGTCCTCGATCTTCTTCCTCATCGTATTGAGTTGCGAATGGTAGTTGTCCTTCGCAGAACGCGACTTCCACCACTTGTCCATGCTCTCCTTCATCGCGGTGGATAGACGCGACAGGAAGTCCTTGAAGAGCTCGGCGGGCGACTTCTCCTTCTGCTTCGACTTGGAGGAGCCACCGGAGGGGGTGTGGGACCGAGGCGTGTGAGACCGAGGCGTGTGAGACCTAGGTGTGGAGGACCTGCGTGGTGTGTGCGAGCGGGGCGTACGGCCACCACCGCCACCACCGCCACCACCGCGGGACTTGCGGGGCGTCGGCTGATACCGGCCCATAGCGGACTGGAACGCGGCCTTCGCGTTTCCTGCGCCCTTGCCCTTCTTAGTGAGCTGACCACCGATCTTACCCGCAGCTGCACCGGTCTTGGCGCCCGCGAGCATCGCCTTGGCGAGCGACAAGCGCTGAATGATCTGCCCGACAACGGAATCGGTCTCGACCTTCATGTTCTTCAGATCGACCTTGAGCCCGTTGTAGTTGACCCCAGGACCGTTGATGTTCTTGGAGATGATCTGCCAGAGGACGCCCATGTCCTGGTCGGAGGCGCTCAGCATCTTCTGGAGGTCAGAGAATGTCGTCGAGCCGTCGATGTTCGCTCCGGGAATCGTCTGGTTGAAGACGTTGTAGAGGTCCGACATCCCCTGCTCGCTGATGCCGAGTTGCTCCTGCACGCTCGACAGTGTGGCTGAGGGGTCAATCTCAACACCGGGGACCGTCTGATTAGTGGTGGCGGCTACCCCGTCAACACCCTGCTGCGCCACCTGCTGGGCCTGATCCATGCCCTGCTGCGTCGGAGTGTTGTCCACCTGCGGGCCGGGCATCGTCTGGCCGAGCATGGCCCCGACGTTGTTCATGGCCTGCTGGACCTGCGAGGTGTCGATACCCTGCTGGCCGATCTGGTCGATGGCGGCCTGCACGTAGTCCTGAACGTACTTCTGGGCCTCCGCACCGGTTAGACCAAGGTTCTGAGCGACCTGCATGGCGTTCTCCGCCACGGCCTTCAGGTAGGTCTGAAGGTTCTGGAGGTTCTGCCTACCGCCCTCAGTCGTGGTGTTAATCACGTTTCCGTTGTCCTGGAGGCCCTGGTTGAACTTGTCCAAGGCGTCGAACATGGCAGCCTCGGCGTTCTCGAACCCGAAGGCCCTGTCGATTGCCGAGTCCACAGCGGACTTCCACTTGTCCCAGGCCTCCGCAGCCTTGTCAGCAGCGCTGGCGTTACCGTCCGCAGCACCGTTCATCCCCTGGAGCGCGCCATTGGCCTCGTCAGCCGACAGGCCGAGACCCTGGAGAATCTGCTTCTGGGCGTCTTGAGAGCCCATGGCCTGAGAGACGGCGGCACCGACACCGTCGTTGGCGTCCTGGAGACCCTTCAGAGCGTTGATCTGGTTGTTGATCGCGTTCGTCTGGTCGTCAGTCGCTTTGGTGTGTGCCTTACCCGTCATGTTGGGGTCTTTGAAGGTCTGGGACTGAGCAGCGTCGAGGTCGGCCTTCTTCTGGTTCAACTGGTCGATGAACCCCTGAACGTACGCGGCGGCAGCACCCTGACCCTCCGTCGCGGCCTTCCTCGCGTACTCACCCCAGTCGAAGCCGAGTTGCTTCAGCCCGTTGAGCTGGTCACCGGTGAGCTTCTTGAAGCCCTCGGACCCGGCAATAGCGTTGCGGATGAGTTCCGCTGTGTTCTTACCGATCTGAATTGTGGTGTAGCCCATCTGCTGGGCGACCTCGCGCGTGGCCCGAACGATCTCGCCCTGGGCGTTCACGAAGTAGTAAGACTTCTCTGACGCGTTCTTGTAGGCGTCACCCGCCCCGTCGGCGGAGATCATCAACTCGCCGAGGCTGCGCTGCGAGCCGTTGGCGATGTCCTGCGTGTCAGCGAGAACGGCCTTCTGGACCTCCGCAGCTCCGCCCATGGCCGACAGCATCTCCGCACCGGCCTTCTGGGCCTTCTCAGCGGCGATCTCCTCAGCATTGGCGATCTGGTTGTAGCCCTCGGCGATCGCAGGCAAGGCCGACAGGGCGAGGGATGCCCAACCGGCCGGGCCGAGAGAGGCGAAGAACCCCTTCACGGCGCTTCCAGCGGCCGCCATGGCCCCGGAGACGGCCGAGATACCCGTCCCCATGGTCCTGGTAGCAGCGGTGGCTGCGTCGGCCGCCGTGGAGGCCATTCCACGAGCTGCACCGAGGCCCTCCTGAGCAGCGGTCTCAGCCTTGATAGCAGTCGTAGCAGCGTTGTGAGCAGCGGCCTCGGAAGCCGTAGAACCTGCCGACATGACCGATGTGCCCGCTGTGCTCCCAGTGAGGCGCTGCTGAGCGACCTCAGCCTGAGCTGCCTTCACACGGGCGTACAGAGCGGGCTGCTCGGCCAGAGCAGTGTTGGCTTGCTGAATGGCTTTGGCGATGTTGCTCCAGGACAACTGCCCGGAGAGGCCTGCCTCGACCATGTTCTTGCGGACCTGCATCATCGAAGAGGCGACCGACAGGACACCTGCCTGGAGAAGCTTGGCTCCAGTCTGGAGGGCGATGAAGATCGTCACACCACCAGCGAAAGCCGCGATGACTCGACCGACCGGGGTCTCCCCCAGGCTCGACAGGGCGTTGGCGAGCGCCTGGACACCGTCTAGGATCAACTTCAGCGGGGCCAGGAAGGGCTCGCCGAAGGAGGCCATCATGTTCTCCAGCGCGTTCTTGGTCTGCGCGATGGTCTCGGTTATGGTGGCATTCAGCTTTTCCATGGACTGCTCCAGGAAGCCAGTGTTCGACCCGGCCTCCGCGGAGTTGTCCATGGTCTCCTTGAGAAGGTCGAAGTTCACCGCGAGACGCTTCACGAGCTCGATGTCACGAGTGGACTTCAGACCGATGTCGGAGAGCATCTGGGTCATCTCCACACCGTTGCCAGCCTTGGAAATGGACTCGATGAGCTGGTTGAAGAACTTCGAGGGGTCGTTCTTCCAGAGCTCCAAGGCCTCCTCGTTGGAGATGTGCATTTGCTGGGCGAAGTCCGCCATACCCTCAGCACCCTGAGCAGCGGCCTTGTTAAAGTTACCGAAGATGCGCTGGAGCGAGCCACGGGCCCACTCGGCCTTCACGCCGACCGAGGTCAGAGCCGTAGCGTAGGCGAGGGTGGCGTTCTGCCCGATGCCCGCTGACACAGTGGTGGTCGAGATGCTGTTCGCCATCGTCAGGATCTCGTCTTCAGTGGCGACCGCCTTCGCACCGAGTTCGGCGACCTGCGAGGCCATCTGCTCGTAGGCCTTGTCACCACCGTTCAGAGCCATCCCGGCCTGGCTGAACGTGTTGATCAGACGCCCGAAGTCCTCAGAGGCTTTCTCGGTCGTGGTGCCGGTCACCATGGAGAACTCTGCGACAGCGCGCGTGAAGTCCCCGAGCTTCTCCGCGGGGATGTTCATCTGCGCGCCGAGCGTACCGATCTGCGAGAGCTCGGAGAAGGCCTTGGAGATGTCGGTGGACATCTGCCGGTACTGGTCGCGGAGGGCCTGAAGCGCCCCGCTGGTCTGATCCAGCTGTGTCGTTCGAGCGATGTCTGCGAAAGCGCGGTCCTGGTCGGCAGCGGCCTTGACGACAGAGGTGGCGAGCGCCGTCACGCCGGCGGCCAGAACCGTCAGGTTGTTGCGGACCTCCTGCGAGGCGAACCGCATGTTCTCCAGCGAGTGGATGTGGGCGGTGTTCGCCTGAACGGCCTCATGGGCAGCAGCGACAGAGGCACGGAGAGCGGCGGCCCGGTCCTGCTCAGCAGCGGCCTCAAGCTTCGCAGCGGCCCGTCCGGTGTCCACAGCGGCCTGATTGGTTTGGATCGCGGACTGGTTCGCGGCCTTGCGGTACTGAGCAGCGTAGGCCTTGTCGGTGACCTCCGCGAGTTGCTGCTCGGCGGCGATGACTCGTTGAAGCGCGGCGACACGCTCGGAGGCGCCCGCTGTCGTGGCGGCGGTGGCCTTCTGCTCGGTGACGGCCTGCTCAAGAGCGGCCTCACGGGCCTGCTTGCGGACCTCGTTGAGTTGGCGCTGAGCCTCGATCTCGGTCTTGGAGCGCCCACCGAGGTTGTTATCGATGCCGGAGTTCCTCGACATGCCGCTCATGTCGGTGCCGAGCTGCTTGGCGACACGGGCCATGCGCTCGTAGAGGGCCACCTGCTCCTTGAGTGCGGAGACCTGCTTGCTGTCGGCGATGGTGGCGTTGTTGAGGGCCTGCGACATGCCCTCGATGGCGCTCGTGGTGGCCTTGATGGTCGAGGATACGTCAGTCCGCCCGAGGGCCTGCGAAGCGGCGGTCAGGTCCTTGGTGAGCTTGGCGGCTTGCTGGTAGACCTGAATGTTGGTGGACATCGCCTTCGCGTCGGACGAAGACATGATGTTCTTGTCCATCCAGGAACCGCCACGGCTCGCTTGTGTGAGCGACTTCATGGCGGCGCCCATCGCGCCGACCGCATTGACGGCCTGCGCGGCGGAGGACTGGATTTTAGAGGAGCCCTGGATGAAACCGGAGGCGTCGAGTTCAACCTCGTACGAGAGCTTCGACTGGTCGGCCACTGTCGTCCCCTTAATAGAAAACCCGGATTGATACTGCTAAGAATATCAATCCGGGTTTCATAGCCCCGCGTCAGGTCGGAACAGAAGCCATGGCCTCCCACGGGGTCGGCAAGGGCTCGAACTCGCCGGTTTCGTCGTAGGAAACTCCGACAGGGACGGCGATCTTAGTCACACCGGGCTGCTTCCGCTCCTTACGGCGCTCCCTGTCCGCCTCGTCCTTCTCCAAAGTCTCGCATCCGTAGCAGATGGTGTCCTGAATGTCGAACTGAACTCTGTTGTCGGTGGTCCGTCCGTACCAGACCGGCGTCCCGCACTTGGGGCAGCAGGAGTCGGTGTAGTACTGCCAGGCCATCTCCAGACGGACGTCGAGCTCGTTCCTGAAGTCCTGCGGAAGTGGCTCGCGCCTCCAATCATTGTCGATCTCATCCCAGACCGGAACGGACCTGCTGTACCTGCCGACAGAGGGGAGGTAGAGCGTGGGTGGAAGGTGCGAGTGCCAGGCGGTCTTCAGGGCGATGACGAACTTCTGGTTACTCTTCCTCGTCAGTGATGGCCCAACGAAACGTGGGGTCAGCCATCACCTGCTCCAGAGCCGCAGTGGCAACCTGCGTCTTGTCGAAGCCCTCGATGAGCTTGACCCACTCGGCCTCGGGTAGGCGCTGGCGCATCTTGGCGGCCTCGCGGGAGGTCAGGCCCTTCTTGGACTTGCCACCCGACTTGACACTGATAACGGAGTGCGACAGGTAGTGCTCGTAAGCGATCTGCTGACGGGACTCACGGAGCTCGTTGGTCTCGTCAGCGGTGGCGTTCTTCTTGATAGGGACGGTCGCCACGATGTGATTCCGGATGGCCGTGATCTCAGCAGAGGCCAGAGCACGAAGCGTGAAGACGATAGCGGTCTTCTCCATCTTCTCCAGAATCTCAGCGAGCTCGGTCTCCGGGGTCTTCTCGTTGAGCGCGCGCACCGGCTTCTCGGTGGACTGACGCTCCTCAAGAATCTGCTCCTGAAGTTCCATAGCCCGCTGGGCGAGAGTGGCGTCCAGGTAGACGGTGACCTCCCTCTGGGTCTGCTTCACATTGTCGAGAAGCCCGTCGAGGTCGAGGAGCTCGTCCTCAGTCTCAGCAGAAGTCAGCTTGTCGTCAGACATCAATCATCCAATCTTTCTATTCATCAATCAGTCTAAATAAGCATACCAAAAGCCCCGCTCCTTGTGAGAGCGGGGCTCCTGGCTTCAGGAAGAGAGTGGTCTGAGAATATCAGACGAGGGGCTCGTTGACGACCATGGTGCCCTGAGGAAGGAAGGGGACGGTCATCTGGATGGGCTGCTTGCCCTCACCGACCTCGTCACGCGGGTTGTCGGGCATGACGAGGAACGCGGAAACGAGCTGGCCGGCCTTGGCCTCAGTGGTGTTCTTGTAGCCGATGCGCTTCACCAGCCAACCGGTAACGTTAGCCGAAACACCACCCTTCTTGAACAGCTCGAACGCGACAGAGGCGGGGGAGTCCGGGTTGCCCTTGCCGGAAGTCTCGTCGAGGGCCTCGCGCAGGAAGGTGAGGGATGCCTCGTAGGCGTCGCGGGTCGGGGTGTTGGACGCAGCGGAGTCGCAGATAGTCGTGGTGTCATCCGTCTCCGAATCGGTCGGATTCAAGGTGAAGCCCGAGACGACAGCGCAGGAGATGTCCTTGGCCTTCGCCGGAGTCGGGGTACCGCCACCACCGGCCGGGGTGGAGTTGTAGAGCGCGGCCTTGATGACATCCTTGACCGTCGGGGCGTCCGCGATCGGGACCCACCAGATCGTGGTCCCCGGGGGCATCATCTTCTTAACGGCAGCCTGTGCCATGATCAGTCGTCCTTCCTATGACGAGGAACATAATTGCTGTGCGGGGCGCCATCGCCGAGATGAACAACCTCGCCGTTGACGATCCAACCAGTGCCCCCGCAGCATTCCCGGGGCGACACAGGGGTGTCGTCGGGGACACGAGTCAAGCGGCCATCGGTGTTAATCGCATTGGCGTAGTCCTCGGTGTACTCGAAGACCACACCTTCAACGGTCGCGTACTTTGGCATCACACACTCCTGTCCACCGTCACCTGGAAGGTGACGTAAGAAGTGTATCGAACCGGCCTTACGGTACTATCCGTGTTCCCGTACGAGTTGAGCGCCCCGGTCTCGAAGGCCTCGCTCGTACCTGGAATCTGAAAGCCCAACAACCGCCGGCGAACAGCGGCGAGCAGATGGTTCCGGGCCTTGGGCGACACGGACGAGATGAGCACGCCGAACTGGTGGATCACCGCGGCCTGCGTCACACCAACGATCGAGCCGTACTTCCTCATGGCTCCGGGTGTTACGTCACCAGGCATGTAAACAACGTAGTCCTTGCCATCGTTGTCGCCATCGGGTCGAAGCGAGTCGAAGACCCGCACGCCCTTGAGGGTCTCCAGCTCCTTCATAGCGGCCTCGTCGAACTTCTCGACGGTGGCGCCCTCGAAAGGTTCGAGCATCAGAATCCAGCCTCCTTCATCGCCTGATCGGTAGCGGTACGCGCGGACTGGAGGGCGAGCATCCCGATGCTCGGGGTGATCGGCTCGTGGATGTGGAGGAGGTCGTACTGGCCGTCGGCCAGCCAGCGCCGCACCCTGCGGGCCACGCGGGCACCGAAGCTGAGGCG
>ERZ773008.116-NODE-116-length-54900-cov-5.977117_pt1 | contig 54900 bp, 50 predicted proteins | sample MGYA00580664_ERZ773008 | MGnify/ENA primary metagenome ERZ773008 (study PRJEB29015, sample SAMEA2738016) | human oral metagenome | biome: human oral; feature: human-associated habitat; material: dental | place: China | collected 2048 ...
AACCACAAACACAAAAAACAAGACACACTATCGAGATCTCAAACAACACACCCACCGGAGATCCATCATGCTCCATCACTCGCGACGGAACCGCTTCTCCCCGGAAGCACCCGATGAACCTTAGCGATCCGTCCCCCTCAGGTCAAACCCGGGACTCGTGATCCCGATCTCACCCTCGACGGCCTTCTCAAACTCATCAGTTCCCGCACGGCTCACGGCATCACCGCTCCGCCCGGGCCGCAGAGAAGATTACGGAGCACCCCTCCGACGGTCAAGCCGAACAATGGTGGCGCCGCCCACAGCCCTCGCCGCGCCCGAGACTGTCGGCGCCCCGTGCCCGCGGACCCCGGAACGCGGTTGCGTCCATGGCGTCCACAGGACGACGGCGGTCCTCGTCAGCTCCGGTTCTGCCGCGCCACCGCGAGGTTGCGACGCCCCTTGCGCACGAGAACCACTCCCCCGGCGAGCAGCTGCTCCGCCGTCACGGGCGCGTCCTCGTCGATGATCTTGACGTTATTGAGATAGGCGCCTCCACCCGCCACCGTCTTGCGGGCGGCGCTGCGCCCCTTCTCCAACCCTGTGGACACGAGCAGATCCACGATGGTCGATTCGCCCACCACGAGCTCCCCCGCCGGCAGGTCGGCGGTCGCCGCGGTCACAGTCGCCTCGTCGAGCCCCGAGAGGCGCCCCCGTCCCCACAGCGCCTCCGTCGCGGCCTGAGCGTCACGGACGGCATCGACCCCGTGAACCCAGGCCGTCACCTCACGCGCAAGAGTCCTCTGCGCCTCGCGCGCCTTCGGATTCTCGGCCGTGGCCGCTTCGAGGCGCTCGATCTCCGCACGATCCAGGAAGGTGAAGACCCTCAGGAAGCGCGCGACGTCAGCATCGTCCACCTGCAGCCAGAACTGGTAGAAGGCGTACGGCGACAGCAGCTCGGGGCTGAGCCAGATGGCCCCGCCCTCGGTCTTGCCGAACTTGGTGCCGTCGGCCTTGGTGATGAGCGGATTGGTCATCACGTGCACCGTCTCGCCCTCGACTTTGCGGATGAGATCCATGCCCCCCACGAGGTTCCCCCACTGGTCGTTGCCGCCGACCTCGAGCGTGCAGCCGTAGCGGCGGTAGAGCTCGAGGTAGTCGTTGGCCTGGAGGATCTGGTAGCTGAACTCGGTGAAGGAGATTCCCTCCTCGCTGGCGAGTCGCCGGGCCACGATGTCCTTGGCGAGCATCGTGCCCATGCGGAAGTGCTTGCCGATATCGCGCAGGAGGTCGATGGCGCTCAACCCTCCGGTCCAGTCGAGGTTGTTGACGATGCGCGCCGGGTTATCGCCCTCGAAGTCGAGAAGATGCTCCAACTGCGACGTGAGTCGCGTCGCCCAGTTTGCGACGACCTCCCTGGTATTGAGAGCGCGCTCGCCCTTGGTCCGCGGGTCGCCTATGAGTCCGGTGGCGCCCCCGATCAGAGCGAGAGGATGGTGGCCCGCCATCTGAAGGTGCCGCATCACCTTGACGGCGACCAGGTGGCCGTGATGCAGACTCGGTGCGGTCGGATCGAAACCGCAGTAGAAGGTGAGCCCGCCATCGGCCAGCGCCGCGCGCAACGCGTCGATGTCGGTGTGCTGGGCGATGAGGCCCCGCCACTGCAGCTCCTCCAGGATGTCGGTCACGGTCCTGTTGCCTTCCATGGGTCGGGCCCAGTGCCTCCCGCTGAGCTCGGGGCCGGGCGTGCCGCTCCGGCGCGGTTAGTGTGCCACGTCCGGTCGCACGACTCCGCCCGTGTCCGGGGCGCCGGAGCGGGCGGGGAGCCGGTCGCCCGCCCACCGCGACCGCCTGGCCGCCCGCAGGGCACCGGGGCGGACGGAACCGGAAGCCGTTCAGGAGCTCGGCGCCCCGGGCGAGATCACCGGCAGGCCGACGGCGGCGGCGGCCCGCCCCATGCGCTCGTCGTAGGTGACGATCGCCGTCGCGCCGCAGCGCAAGGCCGCGCACACGTGCAGCGCGTCCAGGGACCGCAGGTCCGGTCCGCCGATGAGTCCGGCCTCGCCGTAGAGGGAGGGCGGCATGTCGTAGATCGTCAGGGTCGCGAGGAACGCACTGACCGCCTCCTGCGTGAGCGGCTCGTGGCGGTGGACCGCCCGACGCAGTTCGGTCTCGAGCAGCAGCGCGCTGATGAGGTCCGGCCGATCGGCTCGCAGACGCTCGGCAAGCGCCGTGGACTCGAACTCCCGCTTGATGAGCTTCATCGCGGCCGAGGTGTCGAGGTACCACCTCATCGATCGTCCCGGATTGCGGCCATGGTGACCTCAGTGGGTTCACCGGACGTGATCCACGGAAGGTCCAGTTCCCAGATCGACCTGGTGGCGGGCTTGACGCACCTCAGGTCCGAATCATCCGACAGGGGCACCAGGCGCGCCACGGGAACCCCCCGACGGGTCACCTCGAGCACCTCGCCCGCCTCGACACGGCGCAGCACGGCCCCGCTGTCGTTCCTCATCTCCCGCTGACTGATCTGCGCAACAGCCATGCACCAAATGTAGCACGACGTAGCATCAATAATCGAGGGCGATGGTCGGGAACACTTTCGGACCCCGATATCCCCCGCCGCTCCCGGCGCGATCCCGCTCGTGCTCGTCAAGCCGTCCCGGGCCGGTCCCAGGTCAGGCGGTAGCGCCAGTACATGCGCCGTCGCAGACGGCAGCCGGGCAGGACGCGCGCCGCGACAGCGCGGATCTCGCGCAGCGACTCGCGCGCCGGAGCCGTGAGCACCCCGATGTCGCGCGTCTCGTGATGCCATCGGCCCGCCGCTCGGGCCGGAATCAGGGTGAGACCGGACAGCAGCCAGTCCCAGGCGCTCTCATTGGCCGCCAGGCCGACGATGATCAGCCGTCCTCCCGGCGCGACGAGCTCGCTCAGTCGCACGAGCCCCGCCTCCAGCGGCAGGTGGTGCAGCACCGCCACGCAGGTCACGGTCTCGAAGCGGCCCAGAAGCTCGGCGGTGGCGCCACTCATGATGTCGGCGTCGAGCACGTGCGCCGAGGGGGTTCCCGCCAGCCGACGGCGGGCGCGCAGCAGAGCCGCGGACTCGTTGTCGACCCCCGTGACCTCACGGCACACTCCCGCCAGCCTCTGCACGAGCAGCCCGTCGCCGCAGCCGACGTCGAGCGCCCGCCCACCGCGTGCGGCCGCGTCGCGCACCAGCTCACGATGGAAGACGGCGTTGTGGTTCCAGTAGTCGTGCCGCTCGCGCTTCTCAGGGATCATGCCGCCTCCTGTGGGGGCGGGCGGCCCTGTAGGGGGAGACGGTCGGCTCGCCGTCGATCCAGAACCGCCACGGGTAGGCCTCGCCGTCGCCGCCGGTCCCCGCGACACCGGTACGGGGACCCGAGCGCGTGACCGCGGTGCCCGGTCCCGACTCGAGCGCGGGCAGCGTCAGGGAGACCCGATCGTCGGGACCGCCCAGGCGGGCGCCGTCGTCCGCCCGGCCCAGGCCCAGGGCCCGACACAGGCGAGCCGGGCCCCGGGCCAGGTCGCGATCGGTCTTCGCGGCGGGCCGACGCCGCCGGGCGAGATCCGCTCCCCGGATCACCTCACCCGCTCGCAGAAGGACGGCCCGCGACAGGCCCTGCGGCCCGCACACGATGTTGACGCAATGGTGCATGCCGTAGGTGAAGTAGACGTAGATCGCTCCTGCGGCCCCGAACATCGCTGAGTTCCGCGGTGTCCTGCCCCTGAAGGCGTGCGAGCCGGGATCGGTCTCCCCCCGGTAGGCCTCGACCTCCGTCAGGCGGACCGCCACGGCGCCGTCGTCGTCCCTCGCGGCCACGACCGCCCCGAGCAGGTGCGGTGCGACATCGACCGGATCGCCCTCAAGAAGGTCGAGGACGTCCGACGGCGTGACGACTCGAGCCGGCTGCGCGGTCATCCTCAGGCCGCCTCGCCCTCATCGGGATCGGGGCCCGACGGATCGCCCGGGTCGTCCAGCAGCGAGCCCTCCCGGCTGAAGGCCCGCAGCTCGGAGGCGTGCTCGATCGCCCGGGCGAGCTGCTCGACGACGCGCACGGGGGCCGTGCCGCCGTGCCCGGCCCGGGCGGCCACGGAGCCGGAGACCGAGAGGACATCGCGCACGCCGGGCGTCAGGCGGAGGTCGATGCGGGCGAAGTCGTCATCGGTGAGGTCCCACAGCTCGATGCCACGGCTCTCGCACTCGCGCACGCAGGCCCCGGAGATCTCATGCGCCTCGCGGAACGGAACGCCGGACCTCACCAGCCACTCGGCGACGTCGGTCGCCAGGGAGAAGCCCTGGGGCGCCAGCTCGGCCATCCGATCCACGTGCAGGGTCATGGTCCCGACCATTCCGGCAACCGCCGGGAGCAGGACGGTCAGGGCGTCCACCGCGTCGAAGACGGGCTCCTTGTCCTCCTGAAGGTCGCGGTCGTAGGCCAGCGGCAGGCCCTTGAGGCTCGCCAGGAGCCCGGTGAGATCGCCGATGAGGCGACCGGCCCTGCCGCGAGCGAGCTCGGCGACGTCGGGGTTCTTCTTCTGCGGCATGATCGACGAGCCGGTGGAGTAGGCGTCGTCCAGGGTGATGAAGCCGAACTCCCTGGTGCTCCAGATGATGATCTCCTCGCTCAGGCGGGACAGGTCGACAGCGGCCATGGCCAGGATGAAGGAGAACTCGGCCACCGCGTCACGGGCCGAGGTGGCGTCGATGGAGTTCTCCGCGCCCGCGCGGAAGCCGAGGTCGGCGGCGACGGCATCGGGATCGAGTCCCAGGGTGTTTCCCGCCAGGGCCCCGGATCCGTAGGGGGAGACGGCAGCACGGGCGTCCCAGTCCTCCAGGCGCTCGACGTCGCGCATGAGCGGCCAGGCGTGCGCGAGCAGGTGGTGCGCGACCAGGACGGGTTGAGCATGCTGCAGATGAGTGCGCCCCGGCATGATCGCCTCACCGGCACGAGCGGCCTGGCTCATCAGGGCCTCGACGACGTCGAGCACGAGCCCCGCGATACGGCGGGCCTGATCGCGCAGATACATGCGGATGAGGGTGGCGATCTGGTCGTTGCGGCTGCGGCCGGCGCGCAGGCGTCCGCCGAGATGGGTCCCCGCGCGCTCCATGAGGCCGCGCTCCAGGGCGGTGTGGACGTCCTCGTCCGACGGAGCGGGGGTGAAGACGCCGGCGACGACGTCGTCCTCAAGGCGGTCCAGAGCGCCGATCATGCCGTCCAGCTGGACCTCGTCGAGCAGGCCCGCGGCGCGCAGGGCCCGGGCGTGGGCGCGCGAACCGGCGATGTCGTAACGGGCCAGGCGCCAGTCGAAGTGGGTGGAGACGGACAGGGCGGCCAGCGCATCGGCCGGCCCGTCGGTGAAGCGGCCGCCCCACAGGCTGATCCCGGTTCCGGCGTCGACGGACTCGTGCTGGTTCTGCTCGCTGGTCATGAGCCCATCATGACGCATCGCGGCACGAGCCGGAGCGATCGATGCGGCGACACTCGGATCCCCGATAACCCGCACCGCGGCCCGTCCGCCGCTGCGGGGCATCGCCTCCCGGTGAGGACGCGGCGGACGCATCAGCCCCCGAATCAGCGCGTCCGCGAGATGCTCTTCTCGAGAGCCCACGGATCGTTGCGCTCGCGCTCGATGATCTCGTGCAGTCCGAGCCAGGTGCCCAGGGCGCACACCGTCACCCAGTTGCCCTCCGAGAGCAGTCGCGACTCCGTCATGGACTGCACGACCATGGCGGTCATGAGCAGGGCGGGCAGGAGCACCGAGGCGTCGGAATCCAGGTAGCGCACGGCCAGCCTGAAGGAGCGGAAGGTGAGTGTCAGCACGAGGACGGCGATCAGCGAGGCGCCCACGACGCCGGTCTGGAGAAGGGCCTCGATGTAGGCGTTGTGAGCGCTGAGCGTCGGCGTGCCGTCGGGACGGATCACGAGCGTGCCGAACATGGGCAGCCACGGCACCCAGTACATGATCCATCCCCAGCCCAGAAAGGTGTGCTGCTCCCACAGGTCGAGCACCTTCAGCCAGATCTCCCATCGCCCGGTCATGTCCGAGCTGCGACCGAGCAGGGCGGTCACCTGCGAGTGCCAGCCGATCGCGATGGCGACCAGCGCCACTCCCAGCGCCGAGGCCGTCACGATGACGGTGGGCCTCATGACGATGGGGACATGACGCAGCAGCCACAGGAACATCATGACGACACCGCACACGACGGCCGCGACGATCACGGTGGCCGAACCGGTCAGGACGAGCGTCAGGACGGACAGGGCCGACCACGCCACGAAGTTCGGCAGTCGCAGCCGGTAGTCCCTCCAGCGCACGGCCACGCAGATCAAGGTGAGCAGAGCGATGAAGGCCAGCGGATTCCGATTACCGACAACGCCCTGGATCGGTCCGCCCTGGAAGATATTGCCCTCGACCCAGATGTAGGAGGGGGGGACCTCGCTCCAGTCCTTCATGTAGATGGGGATCAGCGGATGGCGCAGGACGAGTGCCACGTAGAGCTCGAGCAGGAGGCTGAGCACGAGGGTCGTCTCGAGGGCCCGGCTGAGGGCATCGGTGAATTGACGCAGGGACAGTCCGCAGGCCAGAAGCACGCCCGTGGCCGTGGTGGCCAGCATGAGAAGACCGGCCAGAACGGTTTCGCGCGGATAATGGGACCATATGACGCTCGCCATGCACAGGACCGTGTATGCGCTGGCGATCGGGGGCAGCGCCCTCCACGGGACACGGTGTCCCTCGCGCACGAAGACGACGAAGAGCATGACGCCGCTGATCGCGGCGATGACGCCGAATGCCCACCAGCCAACGACATTGCGCAACCCCTGACCCGAGAACGTGACGATGAAGCCCCATGTGCCCAGGGCGGGCATGAGACTGCGACGTGCGCCGACGACGGCGGCTCCGGAATGAGCCTCGGCTGCTGGCACGTGGAAGTCCTCTCGTGTTATCGAATCGCCTGCGCCGCGGGGCGGTGGCCGAGCCCGAGACTCGGCGGCGATCCATATTGCTGCCCGCATCGTAAGCAGATCTCAGGAGTATCGCCGACCAGCACCGTCCCGCGGCGTGGCTCGGGCACGGGACCGCCTCCCGGTTCCGGGACGAGCGGCACGAGAGCATATGCCGCTCGCGGTAACCGCATCACGCCGGGGATTCATGACCTCTGGAGCATTGTCGTATTCGCGATGAGCACACTCTTATCCCCGCCGATTCCGAGGCGCCCCCCCGTCAAGCGGACCGGGGTGCCCGGGCAGAATCCGGACTAGCCGGGCCCGCCCGAGCGCCCCGGTCGCGATCAGAACCCGACGCCCTCGCCCATGCGCATATCGCGGGCCGCGGCGAGCTTGGAGTGCATGCCGTAGATCTCGATGAAACCGCGGGAGGAGGACTGGTCGAACGTGTCACCGGTCTCATAGGTCGCCAGGTTGAAGTCGTACAGGCCCGAGTCGGTGCGCCTGCCGTTGACCGTGGCGCGTCCGCCGTGCAGCACCATGCGGATATCGCCCGAGACGTACGTCTGAGTGTCCTCGATGAACGCGTCCATGGAGCGCTTGAGCGGGGAGTACCACTGAGCCTCGTAGACCAGATCGCTCCAGGTCTGCTCCATCTGCCGCTTGTAGCGATGCTGAAGGCGCTCCAGGGTCACCGCCTCCAGCGCCTGGTGAGCCTCGATCAGGGCGACGGCCCCGGGGGCCTCGTAGATCTCCCGGGACTTGATGCCGACCAGCCGGTCCTCGACCAGGTCGATGCGCCCCACGCCCTGTGCGCCCGCTCGGCGGTTCATCTCCTGGATGGCCTCCAGCGGGGTGACCTTCTTCCCGTCGATGGCCACTGGAATACCGCGCTCGAACGTGATGACGACTTCATCGGGCAGTGGCGGGTAGGTGGGGTCATCGGTGTAGACGTAGACGTCCTTGGTGGGGGCGTTCCACAGGTCCTCCAGGAACCCCGTCTCAATGGCGCGGCCCCACACGTTCTGGTCGATGGAGAAGGGGTTGTGCTTGGTGGTCTCGATGGGCAACTCGTGCCGTTCGGCGTACTCGATGGCGACGTCGCGAGTCAGGGCCAGGTCGCGCACGGGGGAGATGCAATCCATGTCCGGGGCCATGGAGGTGATGGCCACCTCGAAGCGGACCTGATCATTGCCCTTGCCGGTGCAGCCGTGGGCGACGGTCGTGGCCCCGAACTCTCGGGCAGCCTTGACCAGGTGCTTGGCGATGACGGGACGGGACAGGGCCGAGACCAGCGGATACGCGCCCCCGTACAGACCATTGGCCTTGAGCGCGGGCATGCAGTACTCCTCGGCGAACTCCTCGCGCGCGTCCGCCACGTAGGCCTCGACGGCGCCGCAGTCCAGCGCTCGTCGGCGGATGACGTCGAGATCCTCTCCACCCTGACCGACATCGACGGCGACCGTGACAACCTCTCGGCCCGTCTGCTCGCCGATCCAGCCGATGGCCACGGAGGTGTCGAGACCCCCGGAGTAGGCGAGGACAACGCAGTCCTTGTGAACACTCATGTGTCTTCTCTTTTCTGAGTGGTGCTGCCGAAGCAGCGTTCGGGATCAGGAAATGAAAAGCGGTCTCGGGAGGGGCCTGCGCAGTGCCGTCGGTATCCGTCCGGCACCGCTCAGTGCCCGTGTCGGTGTCTGCTCCATGTCCGCTGAATGCCCGCTCAGGGTCTGTCCAGCGCCTGGTCGGTGCCCGTTCCACGTCGGGCGCCGGGCTCCGCCAGGGACAGCAGATGGGCCGCCAGGCCACTGGCGACGCGCTCGGAACGGGTGACGACCAGAACGGTGTCATCGCCCGCGATGCAGCCCAGGACGCCGGGAAGCATGGCGTCATCGACGGCGCCCGCCAGCAGCTGCGCGGCGCCTGCGGGCGTGCGCATGACCACCTGGTTCCCGGCGCACTCGGCGGTCACCAGCAGGTCGGCGCACCAGCGCGTCAGGCGCGAGGTCGTGTACTCGGCCATGGAGCCGCCCCCCGAGGTCGGCGCACCGGGCGCGTCGGAGCGGATCTGGCCGGGAGCGCCCGCCTCGGGAACCGCGTAGAGCTGGACGCCACCGGGTCCGCGCACCTTGGTGGCGCGCAGCTCGACGAGATCGCGCGAGAGCGTGGCCTGGGTGGTGGTCACCCCCCGCTCGGCCAGGGCGCGTCGCAGCTCGGCCTGCGACCGGATGCGCTCCCTGCCCAGGATCTGCACGATGAGACCGTGGCGTGCCGTCTTGGTGGCGGGTGACGACACGCCGATGGCCTCGATCTCATCGCCCGCGGAGCAGGTCCGGGGCCGGCTCATCGCGCTCCCTCGGGGAGCCGTTCCGTCAGGACCTCGTCCAGTGCCGCGGTGAAGGCGTCGGCATCGACGTCCGACAGGATGAGCGGAGGCGCCAGACGCAGGGTGTCCGGGCGGGGGGCGTTGACGATGAAGCCCCGTCGGGCGAGGCCCTCGACCACCTGGGCGGCGGGCCCGACGGCGTCGATCAGGCCGAGGCCCCGCAGAAGGCCGCGCCCGCGGACCTCGACCACGGCATCCAGCGCCCCCAGGGAGGCGGCCCAGCGGTCGCCGAGCGCGCCCACCCGCTCGAGCAGGCCCTGTTCGCGAATGGTGCGGATGACGGCCAGTGCAGCGGCCGCGGCGACGGGGTTGCCGCCGAAGGTGGTGCCGTGCTGCCCCGGCCCGAGGAGCTCGGCGGCCCGGCCGGTGGCGACCGTCGCACCGATGGGCACGCCTCCGCCGAGCCCCTTGGCCAGCGTCACCACATCCGGCATCACGCCGGGGGCGAGCAGATGGTGGGCCATCCAGGCGCCGGTGCGTCCCATGCCGGTCTGGACCTCGTCGATGATGAGCAGGGCGCCGGCCGCCTCCGTGAGCTCGCGGGCCGCCTCGAGGTAGCCGGCGGGCAGCTCGCGCACGCCCGCCTCGCCCTGGATCGGCTCGACGATGAGCGCCGCGACGTCGGGTCCCAGGGCCGCCCCCAGCGCCTCGACGTCCCCCGCGGGAATGAACTCCACGCCCCCCGGCAGCGGCTCGAAGGGCTCGCGGTAGACGGCCTTGTGCGTCAACGCCAGGGCGCCCATGGTGCGACCGTGGAAGGCGCCCTCCAGGGCCAGGACGCGCGGCCTGGCCGGGCCCCCGTGGCGACGGGCGATCTTGAAGGCGGCCTCGTTGGCCTCGGTGCCGGAGTTGGCGAGGAAGGCCTTGGAGTCGCCAGAACCGGCGGAGGGGAACACGATCCCGCCGAGCTCCTCCGCCAGGCTCACCTGGGCCGGCGAGGTGAAGAAGTTCGAGATGTGACCCAGCGTCGACATCTGGTCCGTCACGGCCTCCACGATCGCGGGGTGGGCGTGCCCCAGGCAGTTCACGGCGATGCCGGCGAGCAGATCGACGTACTCGGCGCCATCGGCGTCCCACACATGGGCTCCCCTCCCGCGCACGAGAACTCGCGCCGGAGTGCCGAAGGTGTTCATGACGGTGCCCGCGTAGCGCCGCAACCACCCCTCGTTGCCGTCCGCCCGCGAACCGGGCCGTCCGGCGCCTCCAGCTGTTGATGCGGTCATAGCCTCCTGCCTCCGTTCAGTGGTGGGATCGGTGCGGTTCCGGGGTGGATGACGGTGCCGACGCCCTCATCGGTCACGATCTCCAGGAGCATGCTGTGGGCCTGGCGGCCGTCGACGACGTGGGCCTGCCCCACCCCCCCGTGCACCGCTCTCAGGCAGGCCTCCATCTTGGGGATCATCCCGGACTCCAATGACGGCAGGAGCTCCTCCAGCGCATCGGCACTGATGAAGGGGATCAGGGAGTCGCGATCGGGCCAGGAGGAGTAGAGCCCCTCGACATCGGTGAGCATGAGCAGGGTGCGCGCCCCGAGGGCGACGGCGATGGCCGCGGCGGCCGTGTCGGCGTTGATGTTGAGGACGGTGACCGAGTCGGTCACCAGAGGCGCCACCGAGGAGATGACGGGGATGCGCCCCTGGTCGAGCAGGTCGATGATGGGCTGGGGCTGCACGTCGACGACATCGCCCACCAGGCCCACGTCCACGCTCTGGCCATCGACCGTGGCCAGGCGCTGACGGGCGCGCAGCAGCCCCCCGTCCTCCCCGCTGATGCCCACCGCCGCGGTGCCGTCGATGTTGAGCAGGGAGACCAGCTCGCGCTGCACGGAGCCGGTGAGGACCATGCGGACGACGTCCATCACCTCGGGGGTGGTCACCCGCAGGCCGCCGCGGAACTCCGAGCCGATGCCCAGCCGCTCGAGCATCGTGTTGATCTGCGGGCCGCCCCCGTGGACGACGACGGGTCTGACGCCGACCTGGTGCAGGAAGAGGATGTCCTGGGCGAAGGCCCGTTTGAGGTCCTCGTCCACCATGGCGTTGCCGCCGTACTTGATGACCATGGTGGCGCCCTTGTAGGAGCGCAGCCAGGGCACGGCCTCCAGGAGGACGGAGGCCTTGACCTCGGGCGGCAGAGCGGGGCTCGCGTCCGAGCCCGTCGAGTCCACTGAGTCCGTTGAGTCCGTCATGTCGTGTAATCCCCATTGATGGTGACGTATCCGTGAGTCAGGTCGTTGGTCCACACGGTGGCCCGGGCATCGCCTGCGGACAGGTCGATGTCGATGCGGATCTCGCGGGGACTCATGTCCACCAGGTCCGGGTCATCCCCCGGGCCCCCGTGACGGAAGATCGTCGTGCCGTTGATGGCGACATCGACCGCATCGGGGTCGAAGGGGCATACGTCCTCGGGAACGGTGCCGAGCTGCGACAGCACGCGCCCCCAGTTGGGATCCGCCCCTGCCACGGCGCACTTGAGGAGGTTCGAGGCCGATACCGTGCGGGCGGCGGCCTCGGCGGCGGCCTCGGTCGTCGCACCGCTCACCGTGATGGCGATGTCATGGGTGGCGCCCTCCGCGTCGGCCACCAGGCGCCGACCGAGCCGGGCGAGGACCTCGGCGACGGCGGCGTCGAAGGCCTCGGGGGACGGAGTGGTGCCGGAGGCCCCCGAGGCCAGGAGCAGAACGGTGTCATTGGTCGACATGCAGCCGTCGGAGTTGATGCGATTGACCGTGCGGGCCGCGGCCGCCGACAGGGCGCGCTCGGCGGCACTCGCATCCACGACGGCGTCGGTGGTGATGACGCACAGCATGGTGGCCATGCCGGGGGCGAGCATCCCGACGCCCTTGATCATCCCGCCGATCCTCCAGGTCCCGTCGGCGGCGTCCAGTGCGACCTCATCCTCCTTGGAGACCGTGTCGGTGGTCAGGATCGCGGCAGCGGCGTCGTGCCCCGCCTGCTCCGAGGCGGCCAGGGAGCGCGCGGCCGCCTCGGCTCCCTCCAGAAGGGACGCCATGTCGATCAGGACGCCGATCACGCCCGTGGAGCAGACCAGAACATCCCCGGCGCTCGCACCGGACAGCAGGCCGGCGACGTGCTCGGCGGCATCGGCGGCATCGGCGGCTCCCCCGGGCCCGGTGCAGGCATTGGCCGAGCCGGCGTTGAGGATGACGGCGCGCGCGGCACCGGGCCGCCCGCGCTCGCCGGTGATGACGCCGCGCGACCAGACGACGGGCGCAGCGGCGAACCGGTTGGTGGTGAACACCCCTGCGGCCACGTCCAGCGGGCCGTCGTTGACGACCAGGGCCAGGTCCGGGCTGCCGGAGGGTTTGAGACCGGCTCGCACGCCGGCGGCGCGGAAGCCCCGGGCCGCGGTGACGCTCATGGGGCGACCCCCTCCGTCATGAGGCCCGTGGTCTCGGGCAGCCCCAGAGCGAGGTTGAGGGACTGCACGGCGGCGCCGGCCGTGCCCTTGCCGAGGTTGTCGATGGCGCACATCATCGTGGCCGTGCCCGCAGCACGGTCGTAGGCGACCTGCACGGCGGCCGAGCCGGAGCCGACGACGGCACCGGTGGTCGGCCAGCTCCCCTTCTCGAGGAGGCGGACGGCCCGCTCCCCCTCGCCGAGGGTGCCGTACCCGACCTGCCAGGCGCTGCGGAGGACCTCGTCGGGATGCTCGCAGTCCAGGACGATATCGGTCACCGGAGCGGTGACGGTGGCCAGGATGCCGCGGCTCATGGGCACCAGCACCGGGGTGAAGGACAGTCGGACGCCATCGGCCCCCGCGAGGCGCAGGTTCTGGATGATCTCGGGAATATGACGGTGGGTGCCCCCCACCGCATAGGGCTGAGCGCAGCCGAGCGCCTCGGCCGCGCTCAGGTGCGGCTTGAGGGACTTGCCCGCGCCGGAGTAGCCGACGGCGAGGACCGCCGTGACCTGGGAGGTCTCGACCAGGCCGGCGGCCACGCCCGGCTGCGCGGCGAGGGTGACGGCCGTGACGTTGCAGCCCGGCACGGCGATGCGATGAGTGGAGGCCAGCTCGCGGCGCTGTGCGACGGCGACGGTCTCATCGGCGTGGAGGAGCTCGGGCATCCCGTAGGTCCACGCCCCGGCGTACGGCGCGCCGTAGAACCGCGCCCAGGCGTCGGCGTCGGTCAGGCGATGATCGGCTCCGCAGTCCACCAGAACGGGCGGCGGACCGCCCCAGGCGTCCGCGGCCACGGCCTCCTCGATGGCCTCGGCGATAGCGCCCGAGGCCCCATGGGGCAGAGCGAGAACGACGACGTCGTGCCCGGCGAGGCGACCGACGTCCGTGGGCTCCACGAGCCTGTCGGCCAACGCCGGAAGATGGGGATGGTGCTGACCGAGGCGATCCCCCGCGGAGGAGTTCGCCGTGACGGCGCCGATCTCAATGTCCGGGTGGGCCGCGAGAAGGCGGAGGACCTCACCGCCGGCGTACCCGGTCGCACCGGCGACTGCTGCTGTCCACGTCATGCGAGAACGATACGACTCGATGCATAGAAATACGATCCTTGATGGCGTCGCCGAACCGTATCCTTGCTCACATGCCGTTGAGCGCGACCGAGCGCGCCCCGGCGTCCGGCACAGCCCCGATTCGCGCCCGACTCACGGGCGTCATCACGGGAGCGGCCGGCTCGCCAGCCGTCGCCTCACAGGCCGTTGCACAGGGTCGCCGCGATGGAGGCGCCCCACGCCCGTACGGCCTCGAGGTCCAGGAAGTCCCCCTCGGTGGCGCCGCCCATGCGGGCGATAGTGCGCTCGCGCACGTTCAGCGCGCCGGGATCGAAGCGACCGGGGAAGGTGATGTGGTCCTCCGGCTCGATGGACAGCAGAACCGGGCCTACGCGGTTGGGATCGGCGATCCTGCCCTTGGGCAGGCCGGACAGCCCCACCGAGAACGCCCACACGTGGTGGTCGCGCAGGGCGCGGTGGAAACGGCGGGTGAAGTCCACGGCCTCATCGGTCCATCGCGTCATGTACACGGCGCTGCCCAGGACGAAGGCGTCGTAGCCCTGGACGTCGACGACGTCCTCCGGACGAGCCTGATCCACCTCGAGCCCGGCGGCGCGCAGTTGCTCGGCGATGACGGCGGCGACCTCATCGGTCGCACCGTGACGGGAAGAAGAAGTGAGAAGGATCTTCATGGTGATCAGTATTGCGGCTTATGCCGCGCACCGTGCGGAAGTCACGACACCATCGCTAAAGATGACGACCGTCACAAGCGGTCTCTCCTCCTCGTCGTCGCGGCCGATGCCCGCGGCTCAGGCGCGCAGCTCGGCGCCGAGACGCCTGGCCGCGCGCTTGACGATGCGTTTGCGCACGCCCGCCAGCTCCTCGGACGTCAGGGTGCGGTCGGCGGCGCGCAAGCGCAGGGAGAAGGCGAGCGACTTCCGGTCCTCGCCCAGCTGAGGCCCGCGGAAGACGTCGAACAGGCGCACCTCCTCGGCGAGCTCGCCCGCAGCCTCGCGAATGACCGCCTCGACAGCCGCGGCCGTCACCGACTCGTCCACGACGAGCGCAATATCCTCCTTGCCCGCGGGGAAGGTCGAGACCGCCCGCACATGGAGCGCCCCGGCGGCCCCGGCGGCCTCCAGCAGAGGCTCCAGGTCGATCTCGAGGGCGCAGGCGCGCTCCGGCAGCCCGAGGCCGCGGGCGACGCGCGGATGGAGCTCGCCCGCGTAGGCGACGACCGCCCCCGGCAGGACGGTCCGGCCCTTGCGCGTGCTCGGCAGGCGCACCTCGGCGATGCGCCCGGGGTGCCAGGGAGCGCGGGGCTTCTCGGGGGCGGCCGCCTCGACGGCCACGCCCAGGGTGCGGGCCACGATCCGCACGAGCTCGATGGCATCGGCCCAGTCCCATGCGCGCCCCTCGCCGAGCACACCCGGGCGGACGCGATCGCCGACCAGCACGGCGGCCGCGTGAACCGGCTGAGCCGGGATACCCGCCTCGAGCGCCGAGATCTCCTCCTCCGTGGGACGGCGATCGACGCCCGGGATCGCGGCGGGAACGGTGCCGGCAGGACGGGTGACGGCGCCGATCTCGTAGACGGCGACGTCGTGCAGGCCGCGGGAGACATTGCGGCGGGCGACCTCCACCAGCGAGTCGAGCACGCTGGTGCGCAGGTACGGCGCGTCCTCGGCCAGGGGGTTGGCCAGGCGCACCGCGTCCCGGCGCGGGTCGTCGTCGGGAAGCTCGAGCGCATCGTGCACGTCGCCGATGAAGGGGTAGGACAGCACCTGGGTGAGGCCGGCGTCGGCCAGGGCCCGCACCACGTCGCGGCGGGCGCGCTGGCGCGGCGTCAGCCCCGTTCCGGGCGGCGCCGCGGGCACGACGACGGGAATGCTGTCGTAGCCGTCGAGGCGGGCGATCTCCTCGGCGACGTGGGCGGCGCCGACCAGGTCGGGTCGCCAGGTGGGCGGGGTGACGGCGAGCAGATCGCGCCCCGCGGACTCCACGGTGCAGCCGATGGCTTCCAGCAGCTCGCGCACTCGCCGTTCGCCGTAGGCGACGCCGGTGAGGCGCTCGGCGTCGTCCGCGCGGATGACCAGGGCGGACGGCGCGGTGGTCCTATCAACATCGGTGGCGACCGGGTCGGCCGTACCGCCGCCGTACTCCACCAGCAGGTCGACGGCCCGCTGCGCGGCGACGGGGGCGAGCTCGGTGTCCACACCGCGCTCGTTGCGCTTGGACGACTCGGTGGGCAGCTTGTGCCGACGGGCCGAGCGGGCGATGGACACGGGATCGAAGTGGGCGGCCTCGATGAGGACGTCGGTGGTGCGCTCATGGACCTCGGTGTCGGCACCGCCGAAGACGCCGGCCAGCACCAGGGCGCGCGACCCCTCCCCGGCCGGCGAGTCGGAGATCACGAGGTCCTCCGGGTCCAGGGCGCGCGTGACATCGTCGAGGAAGGTGAGGGTCTCCCCCGCCTCGGCGCGACGCACGACGATCGGGGCGCGCAGCTCGGCCAGATCGAAGGCGTGCAGCGGCTGCCCCAGATCGAGCATGACGTAGTTGGTCACGTCCACGGCGAGGCTGATCGGCCGCATGCCCGCGGCCGTCAGCCGGTCGCGCATCCACCGCGGACTCGGCGCCGTCGGATCGACGCCCCGCACGACGCGGGCGACGTAGCGATCGCACCCGGGGCGCCCGTGGATCGGAGAGGGGTCGTCCGGGATGCGGATCTCGAAGCCGCCGTCGCCGGCCAGGGCCACGCCATGGGGGTACAGGGCCGGATCTGCGCCGTCGGCGGGGTCCGTGAAACGGGCTCCGGTGGCGTGCGAGTACTCGCGGGCGATCCCGCGCATGGAGAAGCAGTAGCCCCGGTCAGGGGTCACGTTGATCTCCAGGACCTCCTCGCCCAGGCCCAGGAGGGGGATCGCATCGGTCCCGGGGTCGGGCAAATCCTCGTCATCACGATCATCACGGCCATGGACGACGAGCCACTGGTCGAGCACGATGATGCCGTCGTGGTCGGCGCCGAGGCCGAGCTCGCGCTCGGAGCAGATCATGCCGTCCGAGATGTGCCCGTAGGTCTTGCGCGCGGAGATGGCGACGTCGCCCGGCAGCACGGCTCCCGGCAGGCAGACGACGACCGAGTCGCCGACGTCGAAGTTGTGGGCTCCGCACACGATGCCGCGGCTGGGCAGCTCGGAGGGCTCCTTGCCGGTGCCGGGCGGGTCGTTGTGAGCGGGGCCGACGTCAACGCGGCAGTAGTTGATCACCTTGCCGTTGGTCTGCCTCCTGGCCTCGCGTGTGAGCACCTTGCCGACGACGAGAGGACCGGTGACGGGCGGGGGGACGATCCGCTCCTCCTCCAGGCCCACCTTGACCAGGTCCGCGGCCAGTCGGGCGGCCGTGGTGCCGGAGGGGACATCGACGTGCTCGCGAAGCCACTCGATGGGAACGTAGGGCATGTCAGATTCCCCTTCCGGTGGTGCCGAACTGCTGGGAGAAGCGGATGTCGCCCTCGACGATGTCGTACATATCGGCGATGCCGTGGCGCAGCATGAGAGTGCGCTCCAGGCCCATGCCGAAGGCGAAGCCGGTGTGGACCTCCGGATCGATGCCGCAGGCGATGAGCACGTTGGGGTTGACCATGCCGCAGCCGCACCACTCGATCCAGCCGGGCCCGCCCTTCTTGAAGGGGAACCACAGGTCCATCTCGGCACTCGGCTCGGTGAAGGGGAAGAAGGAGGGCCGCAGGCGGGTGCGCGCCCCGGGGCCGAACATCGCTTTGGCGACATGGTCCAGAGTGCCCTTGAGGTGGGCCATGGTCAGGCCCTTGTCGACCGCCAGGCCCTCCACCTGGTGGAAGACCGGGGTGTGGGTCTGGTCGAGCTCGTCGGACCGGAAGACCTTGCCGGGGCAGGCGACGTAGAGCGGAGGCTCGGCGGCGAGCATGGCGCGGGCCTGCACCGGGGAGGTGTGGGTGCGCAGCACGAGGTTGGCCGTCGCGCCCGGCTCACCGCCCACCGAGGCGCCATCGACGTAGAAGGTGTCCTGCATCTGCCGCGCCGGATGATCGGCGTCGAAGTTGAGGGCGTCGAAGTCGAACCACTCGTGCTCGAGCTCGGGGCCCTCGGCGATGGACCAGCCCATGGCGACGAAGAGATCGGCGACCTCATCGACCAGGACGTCGAGAGGATGCCGCGCGCCGGCGGCCAGGCGCGCCGTGGGGATGGTGACATCGACGGCCTCGGTGGCCAGCATGCGGGCCTCGGCCTCGGCCTCGAGGACGCTCCGGCGCTCCGCCAGGGCCTTGTTCAAGCGGGCGCGGGCCGCGCCGAGGAGCTTGCCCGCGGCGGGCCTGTCGGCCTTGTCGAGCGCCCCGATATCGCGTCCGGCGCGGGCCAGGGCGGAGGCGTCACCGGTGAGGGCCAGGCGCACCTCCTTGAGGGAGGGCGGGTCGCCGGCGGCGGCGATGGCCGCCAGCCCCTCATCGACGAGGGCGCTGATGCCCGCTTCGTCCAACGGCGACAACGCGTCGGCAGTGTCAGTCATCCGGGAGCCTTCCGGTGATCGGGGCGGTGGTCGGTATCCGCGCCCAGGGTAGTCCGCGCCCGGCCGACGCTCGAAATCGCGGGCCCCGTGCGGGTGGGTCCGGTTCCGGGGCAGGCCTCGTGGTCCCCATGAACGGCCGCGGGGCCCGTGCGGATGGGCCCGGTGCACCGCTCGCGGGGCGTCGTCCTCGGTCGGCTCCGGATCGGGTTTGACGGTGACGTTGCGTCACCTGCTGGGATGAGCCCATGCGCGTCACCCAGATCGCCGACCTGGCCGGTACCACGCCCCGGGCCGTGCGCCACTACCACCGCCTGGGCCTGCTCGAGGTCCCGCCGACCGTGCGCGGCAGGCGCGAGTACGGGGTGGAGCACCTGGCCAGGCTCCTGCGCATCCGATGGCTGGCCGACGACGGCCTGTCGCTGCGCCAGGTCGCCGAGATCATCGCATCGGATCCGGAACCCGTCGAGCAGGCTGAACCGACTGAGCCCGCCGGCCCGCGAGGCGACGAGCACCGGCGGGAGGTGCTGCGAGACCTGCACGCCGCTCGGGGCACGATCGAGGCGAGGCGCCGCAGCCTGGACGAGCAGGCGCGGCGGATCGACGAGCTCATCGCCCGCGTGGAGGCCGGGGAAGCCCTGGCCCCGGTCCCGGCGTTCCTGACCCGCTTCTACGACATGATCGAAATCCGAGTCCGGGCGCTGGGCGGCGATCCGTCCAGTCTGCGCACGGAGCGTCAGATGGTGCAGATCATGGGGTCGTTGGGCATGGTGCCGGCCAGCGTCGTCCCCTACATCGAGGCCTTCGACGACGCCGAGATCGATATGTGCGCGCAGCAGATCATCGGCTTCTCCCGCCTGACGCGGCTGCGCGGCGAGGAGGGCACCGCGGCCGCGCACGCCCTGGCGGAGCGCACCTTCGACCTGGCCATCCGCCACAAGGACCTCGCTCTGACGGTCCTCGACGAGCTGCCGGGAGGGGCGCTGGGGCGCGCCACGTGGCATCTGACCCACGTCCTGTCCGTCACCGGTTATCCGCACCCCGCCCAGCGGGCCTTCGCCGCCCGCGTCCTCGAGCTCCTGCTCTCCGACCCCGACTTCGCCACCACGATCCGCCGCACGGCGGGAGAGGACCCTGTGATATGACCACTGCGAGCGCACAACCCGCCTCCGTCACGGCCCCGCGCGCCGCCGACGACTCCCCCATCCGGATCCGCGGCCTGACCAAGCGCTTCGGGCGCCTGACCGCCCTGGACGGACTCGACCTGACCGTCGCCGCGGGCTCCGTCCACGGCTTCCTCGGGCCCAACGGCGCTGGTAAGTCCACCACCATCCGGGTCCTGCTGGGCCTGTACCGCCCCGACGCCGGCGAGGTGCGCGTGCTCGGCCGAGACCCGGGGCGCAGCGCCTCCGCCATCAACCGGGAGATCTCCTACGTACCGGGCGACGTCGCCCTGTGGCCGAACCTGACGGGCGGCCAGGTCCTCGACGTCCTGGCCGGTCTGCGCGGGGCGCGCGACCGCGCCCGGGAGGAGGATCTCATCGAGCGCCTCGACCTGGACCCGAGCAAGAAGGTGCGCACCTACTCCAAGGGCAACCGGCAGAAGGTCGCGCTCGTCGCCGCGCTGGCGGCGCCCACTCGCCTGCTCGTCCTCGACGAGCCGACCAGTGGTCTCGACCCGCTCATGGAAAGGGTCTTCACCGAGGAGGTCTCCGCGGCCGCGAGCGCCGGGCGCACCGTCCTGCTCTCCAGCCACATCCTGGCCGAGGTGCAGCGCCTGTGCAGCGCCGTGACCATCATCAAGGACGGGAGGGTCGTCGAGCACGGCGATCTGGAGCATCTGCAGTCCCTGGCGGCCACTCGCATCGAGCTGCGCGCCGGCCCCGAGCGCCTGGTGTCGCTGAGATCAGCGCTCGCGCCCCTGCACGCGGACCTCGAGAGCGGCAAGGGCCGACTGACCCTGCAGGTGCCTCCGGAACGGGTACCCATGGTCCTCGGCGTCGTCGCCGAGCAGCGGGTCGTGGATGTGACCTGCGAGCCCGCGAGTCTGGAGGACCTGTTCCTGCGCCACTACGAGGACGCCCGATGAGCGCGGCGACCGGATCGGCGGAGGCGGCGCCATCGGGCGGACGGGCGGCCGGCGCGGAGCAGCCTCTGAGCGGGCTGGGGCGGGCGACGGGTCTGATGGTGCGGCGGCTGCGCGTCCAGGCCTGCGCCTGGGTCCTTCCCCTGTGGGCACTGGCGGCGGCGACGCCGAGCTACGAGAGCGTCTACCCCTCATTGCAGTCGCGAACCATGCTCATCGAGGCGATGCGCGCCAGTGCCGGCACACGACTGCTCTACGGGATCCTGCCACTGCCCGGGACGATCGGACAGCTCGCCCAGTGGGAGATCGGCAGCTACCTGGTGGTGTGCACCGGCCTCATGGCCGTGCTCCTGACCTGCAGGACGCTGCGGGCCGACGAGGACGAGGGACTGGTGGAGCTGCTGCGGGGCGCGGGCGCGGGGCGGCGGGTGCCCTTCCTCGCCCCGGTCGGCGTCGTGACCGGGATCGTGGCGCTGCACGCGACCGGGATCGGTCTGCTCATGACGATCCTGACCGGGCGGGTGGAGGAGCTGACAGTCTCGGGCGCCTGGGCCCTGGCGGGCACCGTCGCGGTGGTCGGCTGGGCCTTCACGGGCGTGTCCGCGATGGCGAGCCAGCTCGCCCACGATGCGGCCTCGGCACGGGGACTGTCCCTGAGCGCGCTCGGCGCCGCCCTCGCTCTGCGGGTCGTGGCCGACGAGACCGACGCCTCCTGGTTGCGTTGGCTCAGCCCCGTCGCCTGGCGGGATCTGATCGAGCCCTACACCCGTGATCGCTGGGCGGTGCTGGCGGTGTGCGCAGTCGCCAGCCTGGCACTGGTGGCGGCGGCCGGGGCGATCCACGCGCGCCGGGAGTACCTGGACGGCTACCTGCCGGACCGCTCGGCGAGCCGACGACGGTGGCGGGTGCGCGGGCACGCCGACCTGCTGGCGCACCTGGACCGGCGCCCCCTGGCCGCCTGGGCAGTGGCGGCGACGTGCGTCTCGGCACTGTTCGGGGCGATGTCCGGCAGTATCACGGATCTGCTGAGGCCGGGATCGCCCACGGCCCAGATGGTGGACAGGATGGCGGAGGGCAGTCCAGTGGTGCAGTTCATGGGCAGACTCACCGTCTTCACCGTTCTGCTCGTCGTCGTGGCGGCGGTCGGGCGGGCGGGTTCGCCGGCCGGCGATGAGCGCCACGGGCTGGTGGAGGCGGAGGTCGCGGCGGGGGTCTCCCGGACGCGGTTGTTCGTCGTGCGGGCCTGTGCCACGCTGATCGAGGCGGTGGCTCTCCTGCTCGTCTCGGGAGGCGTGCTCGCAGCGACGACCGCGGGACAGATCACTGAGGACCACGCGGTGGCTCGCGCCTTCGTCTACACGGTCAGTCAGCTTCCGGGCGTGTTCGCGGCGATCGGTCTGGCCCTGGCCCTGGTGGGCCTGGCGCCGCGGCGAGTGGCACTGGTGTGGGCGGTCGTGGCATGGAGCGTCTTCGCGCAGTTCTTCGGCGGTCTCGTCGAGCTGCCCGACCGGGCGCAGGACCTGAGCGTCATCGGGCACTACCTCGACGTGGTCGGCCCGATCGACTGGAAGCCGTTGGCGATCCAGGCGGCAGTGGGTCTGGTGGGCGCCACCGTCGGGCTGCTCGCCTACAGACGACGGGACCTGGGGGCCTGAGCTCCCGCACGATGCCGGCGGGAGCTCATCCCCGCGTCGAACGAGACGCATCGAACGGGTCTTCATCGGGATCCGTTCGGGGCGGGCGGGGCCGAGGATGGGATGGACGGGCGGCGCCGGCAGAACCGGCGCCGCCGCCCCGGCCGCATCGGGAGCGGATCCGTCCTGTCCGGCACGAGCGGGACTCGCGCGAGCGGGTCAGGCGAGCGCCGGGACCAGTGCGATCAGGGCCGACGCCGCGTAGAAGCAGGCGTAGACCACGTGCAGGGGAAGATTGAGGCGCAGGTAGCGGGCGAGCTCCGCATCGCTCAGGTCCCGACCGCTCAAGAACTTCTCCTCGGGAGAGGCGAAGCCCGTGACGACGTGCACGAGGAGCAGGATCGGCAGCGCGCAGACGGCCGGGACGAGGCCCAGGGGTCCGGAGTCCCAACCGGCGATCAGCGCGGCGATGGCGATGAGGAGCTGCATGAGCATTGCCAGGCCGTAGACCGGTCTGAGGCGGGTGCGGCGTCGGAAGTCGGGGTAGGTGCGCTGGAGCTCGTCGATGCGCCCGGTGCGCGCCATGAACGTGAAGTAGCCGCCGATGGTGAGGCAGTACATGGTGAGGAAGCCCGCGATCATGCCCGTGGCGAGCACGTCGCAGGCGAGGAGGACGGCGGGCGCCGAGATGGTCGGCGACATGTTCGATCCTTTCTTCGTCGTTCCCGGAAGGGTCTCGCCCGTCTCCGATCCGTCCACGGGCCCTCTCCGGCGGACGCAGCGGAACGGGACCGATCCCGGGATCAGCGAGTGCGCGCCTCGATGGCTCGGGCCAGTGCTCCCAGGCCCCAGTTGATCACGATGTAGAGCACCGAGACGATGATGTACGCGGGCAGGTAGATGTCCAGATGCTGGTTCTGCCGGGTGCTGGTGATCAGGACGTTCCCGGCGTACATGAGCTCGGCGTAGGAGACGACGTAGCCCAGCGAGGAGTCCTTGAGGATCGTGACCAGCTGGGTGACCAGGGTCGGCAGCATGAGTCGCAGGGCCTGGGGAGCGAGGATCAGCCGCATGGTCTGGCCCCGGCTCAGCCCGAGGGCCCGAGCCGCCTCGGTCTGCCCCTGATCCAGCGCCAGCACCCCGGAGCGGAAGACCTCCGCCGTCGTCGCAGAGGTGCACATGACGATGGGGATGACGAGCATCCAGAAGGACGGCAGCGTCGGTCCGAAGCGGGGCACGGCCAGCAGGAAGAAGTAGATGAGCAGAAGCATGGGCACGGCCCGCATGGTGTCGATCCAGGCCCCCACGATCACACGCCCGAGACGGCCGGCCCCCAGCCTCGCCCAGCCCAGGAGGATGCCCAGGGGGAAGGACAGGGCGGCCGAGACGACGGTGACCAGCAGCGTCGCCCCCAGGGCGATGCCCAGGTACCTGACGATGGACTGCCCCAGGAAGTAGCGCCACTTCGGGTAGGCGAGCTGTCCCTGGCGGGCGAGCTGATAGAGCGCCGCGGCGACCAGCGCCGCCGCGAGGAGGGTGACGACGCCGGAGATGACGGCGATGCGCCGTCGTCCGCGGGGCCCGGGGGCGTCGAAGAGAAGATCGGCGTCCACCGTCCGACCGCGGTCGCGCCGCGCCGCAGGAGTCGTGGGAGCTGCGGGAGCGGAGCTCATGCGCGCGCCTCCCGTCCCCCTGCCGCGCGGCGCTCGAGCAGGGCTCCGAGTCTCGTGGCGCCGAGGGCGAGCGCGAGGTAGATCAGGCCCGAGAGCAGGAACGTGACGACGGCCTCGGCGTAGTGCAGGTTGAGCTGCTGAGTGACGCTGGTGAGCTCGCGCACCCCGATGGCCGCCGCCAGTGCCGAGCCGATGAGGCAGGAGATGAAGACGTTGACCAGCGGCTGGATGGTGCGGGCGAGCGCCTGGGGGAGCACGATCTCGCGGACGATGAGTCCGAAGGGCATCCCCAGGGCGCGGGCGGCCTCGACCTGGCCCTTGGCGACGGAGTTGATGCCCGAGCGCACCGCCTCGCACACGTACCCCGAGCCCGCGAGGAGGATCGCGCCCACCGCCGCCGGGAACAGGGACAGCGGCACGCCCGCCCGCGGGGCGACGAAGGCCAGCAGGATCATGAGGCACAGGGTCGGGATGTTGCAGGCGATCGTCACCCAGACGGCGCCCAGCGCCCGCAGCGGGGGAACCGGGCTGACGCGGCACACGGCGACGAGCGTGCCGACGACGAGTGCGCCGGCGTAGGCGAGCAGGGCGATGGCCAGGGTGGTCGCCAGACCGGCCCCGATCATGTCCAGATTGTCGGTGATGATGCTCAAAGTCGTCTCCTCCGATGGGCGTGCCGACGGTCCTGGCGGCGCGAGCGCATGGAGCCGGGCTCGTCAGGCGGTCGGCGGGACCGCGCCGCCGGTCTCGGAGCCGGGCACCGAGCCGATGGCGGGCGGCTCGGGAGCCTCGCCGCCCGTGACGGCGCCGATGGTCGCCCTCCAGATCGCCTCCCAGGTGCCGTCGTCGTAGATCGTCTGGAGGAAGGCGTTGACGAAGGCCTTGGCGTCCGAGCCCTGGGGCAGGCCGATGCCGTAGGGATCCTCCGTGAAGGGCTCGCCGATGCTCTTGAAGGCGTCGCTGCCCTGCATGTCGCCGAGCAGGATCGACTGATCGACGACGTAGGCGTCGACGCTCCTGGCCTCCAGCGCGGCCAGGCAGGCGTTGTTGTCGGCGAACGGGGTCTGCTCGGCGTCGGGCGCCGCCTTCTGGAGCGCCGTCACCGAGGAGGATCCGGACTGGACGGCGACCTTGATGCCCGCCAGGTCGCCCACGCCGGTGATCCCGTCCTCGTCCGCCCGCACGAGCAGCCCCTGGCCGGAGGCGTAGTAGGGCCCGGCGAAGTCGATCTTCTCGTCGCGCGCGGGGGTGATCGAGTACGTGGCGATGACGGCCTGCACGGTGCCGTTCTCGAGCGAGGTCTCGCGGGTGTCCGAGGTGACCTGGGAGATGTCCAGCAACGCGCGGGCGTCGTCGCCGCCGATGATGTAGCGGGCGAGGACCTGGCCGATGGCGGCGTCGAAGCCGGAGACCCGACCGGTGGCCGCGTCCTGGGAGGAGAAGACCGGCAGGGTCATCGTGCCGCCGGTCCTGAAGACGCCCGCCTGCCTGATCGCCGAGGCCCAGGAGGAGGCGGTCACGACGTCGTCGGAGGCGACCGGACCGGAGTTGATGACCGTGTCGTAGTCGATGCTCGCGCCGGTCGAGACGGCCTTGCCATCGGCTCCCGTGTCGGAGCAGGCGGCCAGGATCGCGGCCAGGGAGACGGCGCCGGTGGCGGACAGCAGCGCGCGACGGGAGAGATCCGTCCTGGTGGATGTCATGGTGGGGTTCCTTTCGTCATGACGGGCCGGGTCCGTCGGTCGGAGGTGGTGGGCCGGCGACCGGGCTCGGCGGCCGGACCCAGCGGCCGGGCTCAGTGACTCAGCACCGTGGACAGGAAGTCGCGGGCGCGGTCGGTGGCGGGGGCGGAGAAGAAGTCGTCCGGTGCTCCGGACTCCACGATCTGTCCGGCGTCCATGAAGACGACGCGATCAGCCACGGAGCGGGCGAAACCCATCTCGTGGGTGACGACGAGCATGGTCATGCCCTCGGCCGCCAGGTCCCTGATGACGTCGAGGACCTCGGTGATCATCTCCGGGTCGAGGGCGCTGGTGGGCTCGTCGAAGAGCATGATCTTGGGGCCCATCGCCAGGGCGCGGGCGATGGCGACGCGCTGCTGCTGGCCTCCGGAGAGCTGCGGCGGGCGCTTCGAGGCCTGGTCGGCCAGACCGACTCGCTCCAGGAGGGCGCGGGCGGTGGCCTCCGCCTCGCCGCGCGCCGTACGGCGGACCTTGATGGGCGCCAGGGTGATGTTGTCCAGGACCGTGCGATGGGGGAAGAGATTGAAGGACTGGAAGACCATGCCGACCTCGGCGCGCAGACGGGTCAGCTCCCCGCCCTCCTCGGGGAGGCGCTCGCCATCGATCTCGATCGTGCCCTCCTGGATCGTCTCCAGGCGGTTGATGGCGCGGCACAGGGTCGACTTGCCCGAGCCGGAGGCTCCGATGACGGCGACGACCTGACCGGGGAGGATATCGAGCGAGACGTCGTCGAGCGCCTTGAAGTCGCCGTAGTACTTGCTCACGTGATCGATGCGCACCAGGGGGCGGGCGAGGTCGTCGACGTCGTTCGCGCCGTCGGCGCTGCCGGCGCCGGTGGCGCTGTTGGCGGACTGCTCGGGGAGGAGTTCGGGAGCGGGCACGAGTACCTCGTCTCAGTCAGAGTGGCGGATGGATGCGGAGGCGTCTCAGCGACACCGACAGCAACACATCCGCATGCGCACCGCATTCCTCCTGGTCTCGACTGGTCTCGATATCCGACCGCGGTTCCCGAGGCGACCGCGCGACGCCGGGACGATAGCATCGCGATCACGCACCGGGCCAAGAACCGCCCGGTGGCTGAGACGCGGGCGGGAGGGGCGGCGTCGACCGCGCTCTCAACGATCGCCGCACGGACGTGATCGACAGCACTCTATACAGAGAATTGCTACTGAGGTTAGCCTTACCATGATGCGAGCGAAGAGCGTCGCGATCGTCGATGTCCTATTCCTCGGGATTCTGCTGGTGGTCATCATCCTCGCCTGCGGGCTCGGGGCCGAACCGGTGGCATCCGGGGCGACGGTGCGGATCATCATCAGACATCTCACGACCGCGGACTAGGGGCTCCTGCCGGAGCCGAGCCTCGTCGATGACAGCATCATCTGGAGAACCAGGCCGCCGCGGGTCCTCGTCGGCGCGGCATGCGGCGCCGGCCTCGCCGGTGCGGGCGCCGCCGTCGTCAACATCGTCATCCTCGTCGTGCTCACCGGCCGCGTCGCGAAGGGGACCTACCCCGCCCATCTCCTCCCCGTCGCCGTCGTGCTCTGCGGGCCGGCGACCCTCCCGGTCTCCTCGCTCGCCGGAATGATAAGGATCATGGGCGAGGTGTCGTCATGCGCTTCATGGACCCCGACGAGGGATGCATGCGCTTCTCGGGCGAGGATCTCAGGGCACTCGATCCGGACGAGCACAGGAGGGACGTCGCCCTCGTTCCCCAGGACGGGCACGTCTTCACGGGGACCTTCCGCTCCAACTTGCGCCTGGCGGCGTGGGAGGCGGATGAGGAGAGCATGTGGTCCTGTCTGCGCGCCGCCGGTCTGGACGGGCTCGTCGAGGATCTGGGAGGACTCGACGCCCCCGTGGGGGACCGGGGAACCGGTCTGTCCGGAGGGGAGAGGCAACGACTGGTCCTCGCACGGGCCTTCCTGCGACAGCCCCGGCTCCTCATCCTCGACGAGCCGTCCGCGAATCTCGATCCCGAGCTGGAGCGCGAGATCACCTCCTCCGCCACCCGTCTGCGGAAGGGGCGCACGACGCTCGTGATCACCCACAGGATGGCGTCCATGGCGAGCGCGGACGCGGTGCACGTGCTCGACAACGGCCGTGTCGAGGCGTTCGGGTCCCATGAGGACCTCGTTCGGGCCAGTGGGCTCTACCGTCGCATCCTCGCGGAGCAGCTGCCGGGGTGACCGCACGACGCGAGGACCGCAGCACGACGACGGCACCATGGTCGACGACGTCCCCGGAAGCGCCGCGCGGCCTTCGACTCGACCCGGCTCGTCGTCCGCCCTCCGCCTCAGGCCCGCGCCCGGGCGCTGGCGTAGAGGCAGAGGGCTGCTGCGGCCGCGACGTTGAGCGACTCCGCCTTGCCGTAGATGGGGATGGAGACGACGGCGTCGGCGCTGCTCAGCGCCTCCGGGGGCAGTCCGCGGGCCTCGTTGCCGAGCAGCCAGGCGCCGGGGGCGCCCAGGAGGGACTCGGCCTCGAAGAGGTCGATGCCGCCGTGACCGTCGGCGGCCAGGACGGTGAGCCCGGCCCCGTGAAGGGCGGCGACGACGTCGTCGAGGGCGACGCCGGTGACGATGGGCAGGTGGAAAAGGCTCCCGGCCGTGGAGCGCACGACCTTCGGCGCCGTGGGGTCCACGCTGCCGCGCACGAGGACGATGGCGTCGGCTCCGGCGGCGTCGGCGGCCCGGATGATGGCACCGGCGTTGCCGGGGTCCTGGGCCCCGGTGAGGACGGCGACGAGCCCGGCCCCCTCCAGGGCGGTGGCCAGCGCCTCGGAGCCGGCGGCCCCCTCGGTGGCGACGACGGCGAGGACGCCCTGGGCGTCAGCGCTCATGGCGTCCATGACCCGCTCGCTGGTGACATGGAGGTGCAGGCCAGCGGCAGCGGCCTCCTCCCGGATATCACCGTGTCGCTCGACGGCGGCCTCGGTGAGGTAGACGTCGAGGACGCGGTCGGGGGCATGACGAACGGCCTCGCGCACGCCCCGAGGACCTTCGACGAGGAAGCGCCGGTGCTTGGCCCGCGCATTGCGGCGGGATAGGCCGGCCACGCGCGAGACGCGGGCCGATCGCGGGTTGGTCAGCACCTCGTGGCCGGCGGCCGCGCTGTCGCCGACGACAACGGCAGCGCCGAAGCGCCGACCGCGCGCGGCCCGCTCGGCATCGTCCTGCAGAGGGCCGCCGAGGTCGGCGGTGGTACGGCTCATGACGTCACCCTACGGGAGTCCCGGACCGGGGCGCCGAGAGTCCTCGCCTGCACCCGCATCGAGGGGTCCTGACGAGGACTCGGGCGGCTCCAGCCCGGTACGAGCGGAGAGCCGCCGCAGCGCTCAGGCCCTGGGCGCGTTGACGTCCTCGGGCAGGGCGCCGCGGGCGACCTCGACGAGGGCCTTGAAGTCCTCGGGCTCGTTGACGGCCAGCTCGGCCAGCATACGGCGGTCCACCTCCACACCGGCCAGGCCGAGGCCCTGGATGAACCGGTTGTAGGTCAGGCCCTCGGCGCGGGCCGCGGCATTGATGCGCTGGATCCACAGACGACGGAAGTCGCCCTTGCGAGCGCGACGGTCGCGGAAGGCGTAGACGCCGGAATGGGTGACCTGCTCCTTGGCCTTGCGGTAGAGGCGGGAGCGCTGGCCGCGATAGCCCGAGGCCTTCTTGAGAACGGTACGACGCTTCTTCTGGGCGTTGACAGCCCGCTTCACACGTGCCATGTGGTGACTCCTTTATGACGTATACGTGATGGGCCGGTCAGCGACCGAGCAACTTCCTGACCTGACGAACGTCGGACTTGGCGACGGGCTGGTCCAGCGCCAGCCGGCGCTTGCGACGGGAGGACTTGGCCTCGAGCAGGTGGCGCTTATTGGTCTGCTCACGCATGAGCCTGCCGCTGCCGGTGACCCGGAAGCGCTTCTTGGCACCGGAGTGCGTCTTGTTCTTCGGCATTGTGGATTTCCTCTTCTCGGCCCCGACCGGACGGCCCGGGCTGCGGACCCCGACGGATTGCCGCGGGGTGGGTGATGGACTGCGCGTCAGGCCTCGCCGGCCCGGTTCCGCGCTCGCCCGCCGGAACCGGGGGCGGAGGCGCTCCTGGCCCTGCCCGCGTGCTTCTCGGCGCGTCGGCTCGCGCGGGCCTCCTCGCGACGACGGCGCTGGTCGGACTTGACCTCCGCCTTCTTGCGAGTGGGAGACAGGACCATGACCATGTTGCGGCCGTCCTGGCGGGGCTGGGACTCGACCGTGCCCAACTCGCCCATCTCCTCCGCCACGCGCTGAAGCAGTCGGATGCCCAGCTCGGGACGGGACTGCTCACGACCGCGGAAACGGACGATGCACTTGACCTTGTCGCCGCCCTTGAGGAACCGCTCGATGTGCCCCATCTTGGTGGCGTAGTCGTGCTGGTCGATCTTGGGGCGGAACTGGATCTCCTTGAGCTGAGTGTTCGCCTGGTTGCGGCGGGCATCACGCGCCTTCATTGCCGACTCGTACTTGAACTTGCCGTAGTCCATGAGTTTGCACACGGGAGGGTGCGCGTCGGGCGCCACCTCGACCAGATCGAGGCCCGCCTCCTCGGCCAGGCGCAGGGCGTCCTCGACGCGGACGACGCCGACCTGCTCACCACTGGGGCCGACGAGACGCACCTCCGGGACGCGGATCCGTTCGTTGATACGGGGCTCGCTGATGGCTTTTCCTCACTCTCGGTGATGATGACCGCTGCAACGAAAAAAGCCTCCGCCGCGAATACGCGCGAAGGCCGTACATGTGCTCATCCGAGCGCGATCGCGGGTGTCAAGACGCCCGGAACCGCCGAGGACATCTCCTCGCATGACCCGGCCCCGCGAGGGACCCAGGTGGGATTTCTCCGCTTGCGCGCCGGAGAAGGAACTCCGGCCGGTCGGGAAGACCATACCAGGTCGGTGAGCTCCTGCCCAGGACCGCGGAGCCGGCGATGCGGTGACACCGGCCACCAGCGAGCGGCCCGTGCCCCCGGCCCCGTGGCACCGCGGTCCGCGGGCGGACGCGAGGCCGACCGATCGCGAGCCGGAACCGGACCGAACTCGGCGGCAGGGGAGGGGCGGCGGAGCGCCGCCCGGGAGAGCGGGCTCAGGCCGGCAGGGGGCAGAGCTCAACGGTATCGATGAGGTCCCCCCAGGCCGGGTTGACCATGATGCGCTGGCAGCCCTCCAGGGTCCGGGCCACCGCACTGCGGCCGCGCGAGGCGTCGATGCGGATGAATACCCGCAGCTCGGCGTCCCGCCCGGGGGCGAAGGCCACCCCGGTGACGCCGTCGACCTCCTCCAACTGAGCGCGGACCTCGGCCTGGACGGGCCCGTTGCGCCACGACGGCACCCAGGCCTCCCCTCCGGACAGCGCCACCACGGCGGGCCGGGGCAGACGCAGATCCCGCGTGCCCGGGTCCAGAACCCACAGCCGGTCGGTCGACACGCAGGCCACCTGCGCCGCTCGTCGGGGCTCCACCGGGACCGGGCGCATGTCGGCGCGCCAACGGGACATCGCCTGCGCGGAGGTGAACACCGGCAGAGCGACATGCCCATCGGGGAGGTCCACGGCCAGGGTCGCGGCGTCCTGAGCGGCGTCGTTCGTGTGGATCGTGTGATCGGGAGTCCGCGACCCCACGTCCGGCGCCGCCAGGTGCACGGCCGTGCGCGCACCGGGCAGGGCGTGGGCCGCCACGGGCACGATGACGCGCGAGGCCGCCAACGCGCCCCACAGGGCATCGAGATACTCATGACGCGGGCGATCGGCGGCCTCCAGGGCGCTGACGACGGCGGAGTCGGCGGAGCCGTCATCAGCGGCGAAGAGCGCGGGCGCGGCCAGGAGTCGTTCCAGCTTGGCCCGGGCCGCCATCGCCGCGACCACCTGGGGGGCCCGGGCCGTCCCGGAGGGCGGGGGCTCCGCAGCGCTTGGCGCGGGAGCGCCCGCAGAGCCCACGGAGCCCGCAGGGCCCGTGGAGGGGGAGGCCGGTGCTGTCTCCGACCGGGTGCCCGACCTGTCGTCGGACCGGGGACCTGGACGGGGATCACTCACGCGGCCACGGTAGCGCGTCCGCACCGCGACGCCCAGAGGCCGCTCATGAGCGGGTGCGTCGAGGCGCCCGAGCACCGCACGGGACGGCGATCGGGTACCGGGGGGGGGACGCCGGAGCTCCGGAGCGCGGACAGGTCGTCGGCCCGTCGCGGTCTCGGCGGTCATCGCGGCAGGGTGTCGCCCTCCTCGCCACTGGCCACCGCCAGCGCCTCGGGAAGCGTGAAGTTGCCGTTGTACAGGGCCTTGCCCACGATCGCCCCCTCGATGCCCTCGGGGACGAGGCGGACCAGCTCGCGCAGGTCATCGAGCCGGGCGATGCCGCCGGAGGCCACGACGGGGGCCCGCGTACTGGCGCACACCCGGCGCAGAAGCCCGGTGTTGGGACCGGTCAGGGTGCCGTCCCTGGTGACGTCGGTGACCACGTAGCGGGCGCAGCCGGCGGCGTCGAGGCGCGCCAGCGTCTCCCACAGATCGCCGCACTCCCTGGTCCAGCCGCGAGCGGCCAGGGTCGTGCCGCGCACGTCGAGGCCCACGGCGATCCTCTCGCCGTACTCGGCGATGACGCGCTCGGTCCACTCGGGGTCCTCCAGGGCGGCGGTGCCCAGGTTGACCCGAGCGGCGCCGGCGCTCAGGGCGCGACCCAACGAGGCGTCATCTCGAATGCCCCCGGACAGCTCGACCTTGATGCCGACCTCGCCCACGATGCGCGCCAGCAGCGGCGCATTGGACCCGCGTCCGAAGGCGGCGTCGAGATCGACCAGGTGAATCCACTCGGCACCGGCCTCGACCCAGTCGCGGGCGGCCTCGACGGGGCTGCCGTAGTCGGTCTCGCTGCCGGCCTCCCCCTTGAGCAGACGGACGGCCTTGCCATCGGCGACATCGACGGCGGGCAGGAGAGCGAGCATGGTGGGCTCCTTCGATGGTGCGGTGGCTGCGGACGCGGTGCCGGCGACCGCCCGGTTACAGGGTGGTCAGCCAGTTGCGGAGCAGGCGGGCGCCGGCGTCGCCGGACTTCTCGGGGTGGAACTGAGTGGCGGACAGGGCACCGTTCTCAACGGCGGCCACGAAGTCCTCGCCATGGGTGGACCAGGTGACGGCCGGGGGCGGCGCGGCGCCGGGCCCCAGGAGCACGGCCGGGTCCGTCTTGGCCGCGTAGGAGTGGACGAAGTAGAAGCGCTGGTCGGCGACACCCTCGAAGAGCGCGGAGTCGCGCGGTGGGCGAACCCTGTTCCAACCCATGTGGGGCACGACATCGCCCCGCAGTCGCGTCACGGTTCCGGGCCACTGGGCGAGCCCGGCCGGGCGATCGCCGTCGTCCGGTCCCTCGGCGCGCCCGTCCGAGTGCTCGGTGGAGAACTCGAACATCACCTGCATGCCCACGCAGATGCCGAGCACGGGCCGGCCGCCGGCCAGCCTGCGGTCGATGAGGCGCGGGGCGCCCACGGCCCGCAACCGCTCCATGACGGCGCCGAAGGCCCCCACGCCGGGCACCACCAGTCCGTCGGCGGCCTCGACGGCGGCCGGCTCGGCGGTCAGCTCGACGTCGGCGCCGACCCGCTCCAGGGCGCGCACGGCGGAGCGGACGTTGCCGCTGCCGTAGGACAGGACGACGACGCGGGGCTGGTTCATACGGCCACCATACCGGGGAAGAGCCCGACTCAGTCCTCATCCCGTCGCAAAGGCCGAGCCGAGTGCCGCCCACCCGACCGGGAGCGGGCGCGGGTGAGCACGACGGCAGGAATGGCAGAATCCGCGTATGCCCGTCTCATCGTCCGAACCCGACCGCCGTGCCGTCGTGCACGGCCTCCTGGCCGTCACGGGGCTGACGGCGCTCGGCGCGTGCGGCGGAGCGCCCGGATCGGCCCCGCCCCGCTCATCGCCGGTCGCCGAGACCGCCTCGCCGAGCCGGGCCCCCGGTACCGGGGACCCCGGGGCGATCGCGACCTCCCCCTCCCCCGAGCCCGGGACCCCCTCGCGCGACGAGATCGTCGCCGAGTTCACCGGGCGCGCGCCCGCCTGGTTCGACCTGGTCGGCGAGGGAATCGCCTCGGACACCCGGGCGGCGGGCGTGTGCCTGACGCTGGACGCCTGCGGCGGCCCGGGGGGATCGGGTGCCGATACCGCGCTGGTCGACATGCTCATCGGCGACTCCGTCCCCTTCACCGCCTTCCTCAACTCCCGATGGGTCGAGGCGAACCCGGACCTGACCGACAGGCTCGCGGCGTGCGAGACCGTGGAGATCGCCAACCACGGCACCGCCCCCCTGCCGATGTCGGTGACCGGCGCGGCCGCCTACGGCATCCCCGGAACGCGGGACGCGGGCGAGGTCTGGGACGAGATCATGGGCAATCAGGTCGCCCTGACCGAGCGCACCGGTCGGGCGCCGCGCTTCTTCCGCCCCGGCACCGCCCACTGGGACGACGTCGCCCTGGCGATCGCCGCCCGCCTGGGCCTGCGGGCCGCCGGATTCTCGGTCAACGGCGATGGCGGCGCCACCTTCCCCGCCGGCACCGTCGAGGCGGAGGTGCGGCGGGCGAGCGCCGGCGACATCGTCATCTCCCACATGAACCAGCCCGCCGCGGACACCGGTGCGGGCTACCTGGCGGCCGTTCCCGCGATGCTGGCGGAGGGCACCGTCTTCCTCACGCTCTCCGACGCCTCGGCGGCGGGGTGAGCGTCGCCCCCGCGCCGCCGGGACCACGACGACGCGCCCGCCGACTCACCGCTTGCCGCGGGGGCGGCGCAGCCCGCGCGTGAACCACCGCATGGCCTTGGACGGTTTGACCTCGGAGGACTTCACCGCCCCCCTGATGTCATCGGCGCGGGTCGCGCCGAGCAGGACGTCCTCGACCTCCTGGTCGACCGAGGCCAGCAGCAGCCCCGCCGCGGCGTCCTCACCGGCGGCGCCGTTCGTGTAGCGGCGGGCGGTGATGGTCCCGGACAGGCCCGACTCGATGCCGACGTCGGTGGCCAGGTCCGCGGTCAGCAGGACGACGCCCGCGCGGCTGAGGCGCGACAGGGTCGAGGCGAGCTCGGCGGCCTCGGCGGGTTCGGTCTCCGCTCCTCCGAGCAGCTCGGAGACGTCCCACTCGACGTGGGCGGACACGAACTCCTTGACCGCGAAGGCGCCGGAGCGCGCGGGCACGACGGTGCAGTCCAGCTCGCTCATGGCGCACAGGGCCGCCAGGGCCTCCGCGCTCGCCAGGGGCGTGAGGACGACGGCAACCTTCACCGCTCGCGGAGACCCGGGCGCCCCGGAGTCCGGCGTCTCCTGCGGCTCCTCCTCGGCGGCCCGGCCCGGGACCAGCCCATCCGCATCCTCGTCAGCCGGGTCCCGATCGGCCGAATCCCGATCGGTCCCGCCCCGACCGCCGGTCAGCGGCTCTCGCGGGGCCGTGTACGTGTTGTGGGGCACGTCGTCCACGGAGATGATCGAAGGGCCGGCCTCATCGACGGACTCAAGGTCCGCCTGCATCTCGCCGGGCAGCGCCAGGCCCTCCACCATCGCGGCGAACTCGGCGTCGATGTCGTGCTCGGGCCCGTCGGCGCGGGGGGCGTCGCCGAACTCGGCGCGAGCGCCCGGCGCCGGGTCATCGGCCGCCTCGGGCCGGTCGCGGTCCTCGGGGTCCTGATGGGGCGTGGGATCAGAATCGTGCATCACAGTGCTCCCTTGGTCGAGGGGATGCCATCGACGCGAGGATCGGGCTCGACGGCGGTGCGCAGGGCGCGGGCGAGGGCCTTGAACTCGGCCTCGGCGATGTGGTGGGGGTCGCGGCCGGCGAGCACCCGCACGTGCAGGCAGATGCCGGCATGGTATGCGATGGACTCGAAGACGTGACGGACCATCGAACCGGTGAAGTGCCCGCCGATGAGGTGATGGACGAAGGCCTCGGACTCGCCGTCGTGAACCAGGTAGGGGCGGCCCGACACGTCGACGACGGCCTGGGCCAGGGCCTCGTCCAGCGGAACGAGGGCATCGCCGAAGCGGCGGATGCCACGCTTGTCCCCCAGCGCGGCGCGCAGGGCGTCACCGATGCAGATGGCCGTGTCCTCCACCGTGTGGTGGACGTCGATGTGAGTGTCGCCGGTGGCGGCCACGGCCAGGTCGACCAGCGAGTGCGCGCCCAGGGCGGTGAGCATGTGGTCGTAGAAGGGCACGGAGGTGGAGATGTCGGTGGCGCCGGTGCCGTCGAGATCGATCTCGACGGCGACGGTCGACTCGCTGGTGACGCGTTCGATGCGGGCGGTGCGGCTCATACTCGGGTCTCCTTGAGGACATCGACGAGGCAGTGCCTGAACCGGGCCATCTCCTCCGGCGTTCCGACGCTGACGCGCAGGAAGCCCTCGGGGCCGACGACGCGGACGAGCACGCCCCTGTCCAGCAAACCCTGCCACACGGCCCGCCGATCGGGGAAAACCCCGAAGAGCACGAAGTTGGCGTCCGAGTCGTGGGCGGTCAGGCCCCGGCCGCGCAACCAGTCCACCGCACCGTCCCGCTCGGCGCGCAGAGAGGCGACCCGGCTCATGAGCTCCTCGCGGTGGGCGAGAGCGGCCCGGGCCACCGCCTGCGTCATGGCCGAGAGGTGGTAGGGAAGGCGCACGACCCGCAGGGCGTCGACGAGCTCGCGGGACGCGGCGAGGTAGCCCAGACGCAGCCCCGCCGCGCCGAAGGCCTTGGACATGGTGCGGGCCACGGCCAGGTGCGGGTAGCGCCCGCCGTCGTCCTCGACCAGCAGCTCCAGGGCGCTGGGCACGCCGGGGCGGCGGAACTCGCCGTAGGCCTCGTCGATGATGACGACGACGTCGGTGGGGGCGCCGTCGGGGCCCGCGGGCCCGTTGCCGCGGGCGGCCTCCAGGACGGAGCGCACGTCCTCCAACGGCAGAACGGTGCCGGTGGGGTTGTTGGGGCTGGCCAGGATGAGCACGGCGGGACGGGTGCGCTCGATCGCGGCGGGCACGGCCCCCGCATCGAGGGTGAAGTCCGTGCGGCGCGGCCCGGTAGCGTAGTCGGTGAGGGTGTCGCGCGCGTACTCGGGGTACATGGAGTACGTGGGGGTGAACGACAGGCAGGTGCGCCCGGGGCCCCCGAAGGCCTGGAGCACATGGAGCATGACCTCGTTGGAGCCGTTGGCCGCCCAGATCCTCCCCCGCCCCAGCCGCACCCCGGACTCGACGGCGAGGTAGTCGGCGAGGTCCTGGCGCAGGGCCGGGAAGTCGCGGTCGGGGTAGCGATTGAGGCCGGCGGCGGCCCCGGCGGCGGCCCGGGCTATGGACTCGACGACGGCCGGAGACGGCGCGTAGGGGTTCTCATTGACGTTGAGTCGCACGGGCACGTCGAGCTCGGGGGCCCCGTAGGGCTCGCAGCCCTCCAGGCCGGGTCGGATGGGAAGGGTGCTCACGCCCGGGAGTCTACGATCCCTCCCCTCCGGCGTCCCGCGGCCCCGGGGCGATATCCGCTCCCACCAGCGCCATCCGCCCCCGCCCGGCGGGTCGTGCGGGTACCCTTGGGGACGTCAGGCGATCCAGGGAGCGCGATCCTCATGAGTCAGCCGTCGCAGTCCCAGCAGGTGCGCCCACCGGCGGTGGCGGGCCTGTTCTACCCCGCCGAGCCCGCTCGTCTGCGGACCGACGTCGAGACCATGCTGGAGGCGGCGCGCTCCGCCGTCGGCGTCGATGCCGACCCGGCCGCGCTCATCGTCCCTCACGCGGGCTACGTCTACTCGGGTCCCACCGCGGCCCTGGCCTGGGTGCGCGCCGGGGCCCTGCGCGGGCGGGTCCGCCGCGTCGTCATGCTGGGGCCCGCGCACCGTGTGGGCGTGCGCGGACTCGCCCTGCCCGGCTGCCGGGCAATGGACACCCCGCTGGGCCCCGTGACGGTGGAGGTCCCGCCGCAGATCGAGGCGTTGGCCGCGGCCGGGCTGGTCGTCACCCGGCCCGATGTCCACGCCGCCGAGCACTCCCTGGAGGTCCAGCTCCCCTTCCTGAGCGTCGTACTGCCCGGAGCGAGCGTAGTGCCCCTGGCCGTGGGGCGGATCGCCCCCGACCGGGCCGCCGAGGCCATTCGCCCCTTCCTGGGGAGCCCGGACACCCTCGTGGTGATCAGCTCGGACCTGTCCCACTACCTGCCCCGGGCCGAGGCCCGGCGGGTGGACGACGCGACCATCGAGCGCATCCTGGCGCTGCGCGCGGACATCGGCCACGAGGAGGCCTGCGGCGCCACCGGGGTGGACGCCCTCCTGATGGTCGCCGGCGAGCGGGGCCTGACGCCGCACCTGCTCGGGACGGCCACCTCCGCCGACACCATCGGCACCCCCGATCGGGTGGTGGGTTACGCCGCCGTCGCCCTCCACGAGGAATAGAGGTGCTCGTCGTGACTCCCGACATGGCTCCCGGACCGCCCGCCGATGCCGGCCTGGTCCTCCTGCCCCTGGCCCGCGCGGCCATCGCCCGGCATCTCGGCCCGGATGAGCCCACCGCTCCGGACGCCCCCTGGCTGGACGCGCCCGGAGCGTGCTTCGTGACCCTGACCTCGGGGCGCACCCCGGGCGGCGCCCTGCGCGGCTGCATCGGCAGCCTCGAGGCCCGCCGCCCGCTGCGCGAGGACGTGGAGGCCAATGCCGTCGCCGCGGCCTGCCGCGACCCCCGCTTCCCGCCCCTGGGCCGGGCCGAGCTGGACGACGTCGTCGTGGAGGTCTCCGTCCTGTCGGCCCCGACCGCCCTGCCGGCGGTCGACGAGCCTGAGCTCCTGGCCCGGCTGCGCCCCGGCGTCGACGGCGTCATCCTGTCGGCCCCCGGCCACCGCGCGACCTTCCTGCCCCAGGTGTGGGACCAGCTGCCCGACCCGGCGGAGTTCCTCTCCCACCTGCGCCGCAAGGCCGGTCTGCCCGCCGGCTACCGGGGGCGCGACGTCGTCATCGAGATCTACACGGTGACCGCCTGGCTGGAGCCCGAGTCCGGCGTCCCCTCGGGCGAGGCGCGAGGAGGCCGACCATGACCGCGAGGGCCACCGGGACGACGATCCCCGAGCCCCACCCGGCCCGGTGGTGGCGGGCCATGCCGGACGGACGGCTGCGGTGCGAGCTGTGCCCCCGCCGGTGCACCCTGCGCGACGGCCAGCGCGGATTCTGCTTCGTGCGCGCCCGTGTCGGGGACGCCATCGTGCTGACCACCTACGGACGGTCCTCCGGCTTCGTCCTGGATCCCATCGAGAAGAAGCCCCTGGCGCACGTGCTGCCCGGATCGACGATCCTGTCCTTCGGGACCGCGGGCTGCAACCTGGCGTGCAAGTACTGCCAGAACTGGGAGATCTCCACCTCCCGGGAGTTCGACACCCTCGCCGCGCCCGCCTCCCCCCGGGCCCTGGCCGGGGCCGCGGCCGACGTGGGAGCCGTGGGGGTGGCCTTCACCTACAACGACCCGATCGTCTTCGCCGAGTACGCCATCGACACCGCCGTCGCCTGCCACGAGGCGGGACGGCTGGCCGTGGCGGTCTCCGGGGGATGGATCAGCCCCGGGCCGTGCGACGAGCTCTTCGGCACAGTCGACGCTGCCAATATCGACCTCAAGGGCTTCACCGACGACTTCTACCGGCGCGTGACCGGAGGACGCCTGAACGACGTGCTCGACACGCTGGTGCGAGTGCGCGAGCTGGGCACCTGGCTGGAGATCACCACCCTGCTCATCCCCGGGCGCAACGACTCCGACGCCGAGATCGCCGCCGAGTGCCACTGGATCGTCGCCGAGCTCGGGGCCGAGGTGCCCGTGCACTTCTCGGCCTTCCACCCGGCGCATCGGATGCTGGACACCCCGCGCACACCGGTCTCCGCCCTGGAGCGGGCCCGGACCATCGCCCACGACGCCGGGATCGCCCACGTCTACCTCGGCAACGTCCGCACCCGTGACGGCGCCGCCACCCGCTGCGCCGGCTGCGGGGCCCTCCTGGTGGACCGCGACGGCTACCGGGTCGCCGACTACCGGATCACGCCCGAGGGCTCCTGCCCGCGGTGCGGCCGTCGGGCTCCCGGCATCTGGGACCCGGCCGGACCACCGCCGGCGGCGGGCCAGTGGTGGCCGCGGCGGGTCGCCATCGGCGCCGCCTGACCCCGGCGGGCGCAGGACCAGCACGGCAACGGGCACGACGGCGGCGCAGGAACGAGCGCGAGAGAGCCCGGTCCCGACCGCCCCGACCGGGCGCCGTCGGCGGCGCACCGGCATGACCGGGGATCACTGGGGCTGAGAGGTCAGCATGACCTCCTCGTAGTCCAGGCGCATGAGCGCGTACTCGATGGAGCCCGCCGAGTACAGGCCCAGCTCTCCGGCGTCCAGGAGCGCCTCGCGCTGGGCGCGGATCATGTCCAGGATCATCCGCCGGGTGGCGGCGAGCTCGCGACGGGACTCGGAGCTCTTCCACGTCTCGGCCGCTCCGACGGCGGAGACGGGCTCCCCGCCATCGTCCGTCCCCACGATGCGAATGGCCAGATCCGAGGTGCTCTGCGGGATGATGTCCACCGCCGCACCGCCCCGCCGCGGGCCACCGGGCTCCAGCGCCGAGACGGCGGACGACTCCACGGGGTCGGGGCCGACGGCATCGTGCTCGATGACCACGGCGGAGCCCTCCGCCGCTCCTCCGGAGTCCGCTCCGTCCCGGCCCGCGTCGCCGACTCCCTCATCGCGTTCGGCGACGGCGCTCTTGGCGGCGACGATGAGAAGACGGACGAGCTCGCCGCGCTCCTCCTCATCGGCGGGCCCCTCCATGGACGGCTCGACGACCCTGACGACCCACGGGAGCGTCAGGCCCTGCACGACGAGGGAGCCCGCGGCCACCATGATGGCGATGAGGAGGAGGAAGGGCCGGTTGGGGGCCTGGGCGGGCAGGGTCTGAGCGGCCGCGAGCGTGACGGCGCCGCGCATGCCCGCCCAGACGATGACGGCCCCCTCCCGCAGGCCGAGCGGCTCATCGCGGTAGTACTCCAGGTCCGCGCCGCGACGGCGGATCCGATCGAGGGCCTGCGAGGCGCGGCGCCGGCTCCGCTCGGGGTCGGCGGGAAGGCGGTGGAGTCTGAGCGCCCGCCTGATCCGGCGCCTGAGCCCGCGTCGGCTGCGGTCCCAGGGGATCTGCATGTCCTCGGGGATGTCGCCGTGGGCGATGGCCGAGCAGCGCCCTTCGAAGGCCCGGATGGACTCGCTCATCTCCTCCCAGTGAGTGGCGTGCCGTTCATCGCGGCGGCGCTGCCAGGCCAGCATGGGGGCCACGACGGCGGACCGGACCAGCACCGCGAGCCCTCCGGCGAGGACGGCCAGCCAGACGGCGGTGGTGATGCTGGGCCCCTCGGCCAGGACCTCCTCGACGATGCCGAAGAACTGCAGCCCCATGACGAGGAAGATGAACCCCTCCAGGACGAGCTCGACTGTGTGCCAGGTCTCCTGACCGGCGATCCGGTGGTCGGGAGGCAGGACGCGCGGGGCCCGATGGCCGGTGACGAGGCCGGCGATGACCGCGGCCACGAGCCCGCTGCCGCCCATATGCTCGGCGGGGATCGCCGCGAGGAAGGGGATCGTGAAGGACACGACCGTGTCGACGCTGGCGTCGGTGATGCGGGCCCGCAGATGGAGCGTGAGCTCGCCGACCGCCCAGCCCACGGCGAGGGCCACGAGGACGGCGGCGGCGAAGTCGCCGACGACTCCTCCCGCGGTCACGGCGCCCGCCGTCGCGGCGGCGCTGGCGGAGGACAGGACCACGAGGGCGGTGGCGTCGTTGAGCAGGCCCTCGCCCTCCAGGACGGTGATGATGCGCTGCGAGACGCCCAGGCGCCTGGCGATGGAGATGGCCACGGCGTCGGTGGGGCTGAGAACGGCGCCCATGGCGATGGCCCACGCCAGGGACAGGCTGGGGACGACGAGCGTGAGGACCCCGCCGATGACCGCGGCGGACAGGCCCACCAGCAGGACCGCCAGAACGGCCACGGAGGCGAGCTCACGACGGAAGTTGATGGTGGAGATGTTCACCGCGGTGGCGTACAGGAGAGGGGGGAGGACCCCCTCGAGGATGATCTCCGGCCCGACCTCGATGGCGGGCACGACCGGCAGGAAGCCCACGACGACGCCGCCCGTGAGCAGCAGGAGCGCCGGGGCCACCCGGACGCGGTCGCTGATCTGAGTGGCGCCGGCGATCGCCAGCAGGCCCGCCACGGCGATGATGAGGAGGTCCATGGGGCAAGCCTACGGGCCGCGGAGTCGCGCACCCTCGGCGCCCCGCCCGCCGCACCGCCGGTCCTCGGGACCGCACTCCCGCGGGGCCCGCCGGACCGGACGGGCGGTCCCGCCACGGTCCTCGCGGTGCTCCCGCATGGCGCATCCGGGGGTCCGGAACTCGGAGCGCGGACGCGAGTGCGGCTCCCGCACTCGCGGTGGCAGGATCGGCGCATGACCTTCCGAGCCCTGGCATGGCGCGATGGACATCCCACCGATGAGGCCCCCACGAGTCCGCGCGGTCTGAGCGAGGCCCTCGCGGAGCCGACGCTGCTCGTCTGGGCGGACCTGGTGAGCCCCACCCACGACGAGCTGACGCTTCTGGCCACCGAGCTGAGTCTCGATCCGCACGCCGTGGAGGACGCGGTCGCGCCGCACGAGCGGCCCAAGGCCTCTCAGCACAGCGGCTACGCCTTCTTCGTCACCTACACGACGCTGCCCGACTTCGCCTCCACGGCGGGGGACGAGGAGGACCAGCTGAGCAGGGTCGCAGGCTTCTCCTTCCCCGGCGGGCTCGTGACGATCCGGGCCTCCGAGTGCATCGACACCCGCGCGCTCGCGCAGCGCATCGACTCCGACCCGGAGTTCCTGCGGCTGGGTTCGGCGGCTCTGGTGCACGTCCTCCTGGACCTCATCGTCGACGGCTACTTCGAGACCGTGCAGGATCTGGACGACGCCATCGAGAGCCTGGAGGACGACCTGTTCTCTCCGGACTCCCACTCCACGGAGTTCCAGCGCGCCGCCTACGACGTGCGCACCAAGCTCGTCACCCTGCGCCACGTGATCCTGCCGATGCGGGAGGTCGTCAACGTGCTGTGGCGCCACCGCGACGACTCGCTGCGCGAGCTGGATCCGTACTACGCGGATCTCACCGATCACGTCCTGCGGGCGACGGAGTGGACGGAGTCGCTGCGCGACATGATCGCCAGCGTCTTCGAGACCCACCTGTCCCTCCAGGACCAGCGGCTGAACAACGTGATGAAGAAGCTGGCCGGCTGGGCGGCGGTCATCTCCGTGCCGACCCTCGTCACGGGCTGGTTCGGCATCAACGTGCCCTACCCGGGCGCCGGGGAGCCGTCCGGACTGATATCCGCGGCGATCCTGGTCGTCGTCCCCGCCATCGTCGTGTACGCGATCATGCGCAGGAACGACTGGATCTGATCACCGCTCCCCGGGCCCCGTCGAAGGCCGCGGCTCGGGCGGCGATCGCCCGGCCGGACCGGCCGAGCCTGGTGTGAGACCGAAGACGGCCGGGACGGGCAGCCCCCTCATCGGCCGGACCGGACGAATCGGCCCGGTTGGTCGGATTACTGTGGCGGTATGAGCCCGCCCATCAGCCGGTCGGCGCCCGTGGACGCCGACCTCTCCCCCGTCCGCGAGCGCGCCGAGGCGGTGCTGCGCGAGCTCGTCGGACGCGGCGACGCCCGTCTGCGGGACGATCAGTGGAGCGCCATCCGCGCCCTGGTGGTCGATCGCCGTCGTGCACTGGTGGTTCAGCGCACGGGCTGGGGCAAGTCGGCCGTCTACTTCGTGGCGACCGTCCTGCTGCGCGAGGGCCGGGCCCCCGCCGCCGCGCCCGATCCTCCGGGGGCCGGTCCCGGGCCGGGCCCGAGGTCCTCGTCCGCAGCCGCGTCAACCGCTTCCGCGGCCGCGTCGATGGACGGCCCCGCGTCGGGGCCGACGGTGATCATCTCGCCCCTGCTCGCCCTCATGCGCGACCAGGTCGCGGCGGCCCGGCGCGCCGGCATCAACGCCGTCACCATGAACTCCGCCAACGCCGCGCAGTGGCCGGACATCGAGGCCCGGGTGCGCGAGGGCGCCGTCGACGTCCTGCTGGTGTCCCCCGAGCGGCTCAACAATCCGGCCTTCCGGGAGGAGGTCCTCCCTGCCCTCGCAGCCGACGCCGGCCTGATCGTCATCGACGAGGCGCACTGCATCTCGGACTGGGGCCACGACTTCCGCCCCGACTACCGGCGCATCCGCACCCTGCTGGCGAGCCTGCCCCCGCGCACGCCGGTCCTGGCCACCACGGCGACCGCCAATGCCCGCGTCACCGCGGACGTCGCCGAGCAGCTCGCCGGTTCCGCGCCGGGGCGCCGGGCCGAGCGGGTCCTCGTCCTGAGGGGGACCCTGGAGCGGGACTCCCTCCACCTGGGCGTGCGCCGCCTGCCCGATGCCGCATCGCGCCTGGCGTGGCTGACCACCTATCTGCGCGGCGCATCCGGCTCGGGCATCGTGTACTGCCTGACGATCTCGGCGGCCGTGGAGGTCACCGAGCGCCTCCGCGAGGCGGGGCTGGAGGCGGCCGCCTACACCGGTCGGACCGACGCGGCCGAGCGGGAGCGGCTCGAGGACGCCCTCAAGGCCGACCGGGTCAAGGCGCTCGTGGCCACCTCGGCCCTGGGCATGGGCTTCGACAAGCCCGATCTGGCTTTCGTCATTCACATGGGGGCTCCGAGCTCTCCCGTGTCCTACTACCAGCAGGTCGGGCGCGCCGGCCGCGGGGTCGATCGCGCCGAGGTGGTGCTCCTGCCCGGGGCCGAGGACCGCTCCATCTGGGACTGGTTCGGCTCCCAGGGCTTTCCCCCCGAGCCCGCGGTCCGCGAGGTGCTGGCGGCTCTCGACGAGGCGGCCGCGACGGGCGCGGGGCCGTTGAGCACACGCATTCTGGAGACCTCCACGAGCCTGCGCCGCAGCCGGCTGGAGTCCATGCTCAAGGTCCTGGACGTCGACGGCGCGGTGCGACGGGTGCGCGGCGGATGGCAGTCCACCGGTCGTCCCTGGGCCTACGACGCGCAGAGGTACGCGCGCGTCGAGGCCGCCCGGGCGGCCGAGCAGGAGGCGATGCTGCACTACGAGGCGCTGAAGGCCCCCGAGTGCCGGATGGCCTTCCTCCGCTCGGCCCTCGACGACCCGGACATGAGCGCCGGATGGCGCTGCGGGGCCTGCGACCTGTGCGGCGGCCTCGTCCTGCCCCGGACGGCGCAGGCCCGGGAGGTGGAGGAGGCCCGGATCTCACTGGCCCGGGTCGGAGTGGCCCTGACGCCCCGCAAGCAGTGGCCCGTCGGCATGGATCGGCTCGGACTGCCCGCCCTGCGCGGCCGGATCACGGAGTCCGAGCGGGCCGCCACCGGTATGGCCGTGGGGAGGATGGACGGTCTGGGCGTGGCCGGGGCCCTGCGCGACCTGCTGGAGTCGGGGGCCGACGCCGAGGTTCCCGTCGCGCTGCGCGCCCCGGTCCTCCAGGTGGCCGACCGCCTCGCGGATCTCGTCACGAGCTCCGGGGACGCCGATAGTGCCGGCAGTGCCGATAATGCCGATGGCGCCGGGGCGGGGCGCGAGGGACCGGGCCCGGATCGGGCCTGCGCGTCGCCGGCCGTCGTCATCATCGAGTCCCGACGCCGCCCTCGGCTCGTGCGCCAGGTGGGTCGCGCCCTGGCCCGCCATCTCGCCGCCAGGCCCCTGGGGATCGTCGGAGTGCACGGCGAGCCGGGGCGGCACGACGTCGGCAGCGCGCACCGGCTCGCCGAGGTGGCGCGCTCCCTGACCCTGGACGGGTGGCGCCGCGACTCCCTGGATCGGCTCCGGGGGGCGCGGGTGATCCTCGTGGACGACTGGACCGACTCGGGCTGGACGCTCACAGTCGCCGCATCCGCGCTGCTGCGCGCCGGAGCGGCGTCGGTGCATCCCTTCGTCCTGGCCCAGCGCTGAGCCGCGGGCGAGCCCCACCGCCACCGGTCCGGTTACCGGTCCTGGGAACCCGCGGCGACGTCGCTGAGCACCTCGTCCACGGGACCGCCCGGGGCCCCGGGCTCCTCATCCTGAAGGTAGTACCACCAGAAGGGCGCTCCCCAGGCCCTCTCGCGGCCCAGCGCCGCGCTGGTGAGATGACGCGCGGTGGCGGTGCGGGCGGTCGCCGTGTCCTGCTGGGAGCCGAACCACCAGGGACCGGAGTCCAGGTCGTCCCCGCCGTAGCCGAGCTCGGTCAGGGCCACGCGCTGATCCGGGAAGGCCTCTGCGAGGGTGGACAGGACCCGGTCGGCGCCCGTGCCCAGCGGGTGCAGCTGAGGGTAGACGGACAGGCCCAGCACGTCCGTCAGATCGAGCAGCTCGGGGACGAGCCCGTTGCCGGCCCAGGTCAGGAGGGAGCTCTCGGCCGACTCCTGGCCGAGCTGGTAGTAGAGGGTCACGACGGTGGTGGCGTCCGCCGTGGCCGGGTCGGCGCGCACCGCCCGCGCTGCCCGCAGGGTCTTCTCAACGGCGTCGTCTCCGAGCCATGAGCCGCCCAGCTCGTTGCCGATCTCCCAGGCGTCGGCCTGGCTCAGCCCGGTCACCAGGGACGCCACTCGCGCGTCCCAGGCCCCGAGCCCGAAGGCCGTCATCGTCTGGGAGTCGCAGACCTGCACCAGAGCGAGCGCCCCAGCGGCGTGCAGGGCCGCGATGGTCCGCCGCCAGGAGTCCATCTCGTCGGCGTCCGCGGCGTCGTCGACGACGATTCTGGCCGCAACCCGCCGCTGTCCCCCGCCGATACCGGTCGCCTGCGAGATCTGGGCGGCATCGGGTGGTCGGGTGAAGGTGACGCCGATGACGGCGTCGTGCGGTGCGACCGCCAGGCCGGCCTCGTCGAGCGCCAGCTGGGCCCCGGCCGCCGCCTCCAGGGCCTCGGCGCCGTGAACGGCGCGCTCGACCGGGTCGGAGCTCGAGGAGCAGGCGTCCAGGGCGGCGGCCGCGCCGTCCCGCAGGGTCTGCACCTCGGTGCGCGTCCGCGAGGAGGTCAGGGAATCGAGACGGGGCTGCTGACGCCCGTGCAGGGAGCGGGCGGCGAGCTCGGCCAGGGAGTAGCGGCCCGGACCGGGGATGTCCGCCATGAGGGCGGAGTAGCCGTGGCCGGTGGGCCACGACAGCGTCAGGGTCGCGGCGCCGCCGTCGGGCAGATCGACGGCGGCGCTGGCCTCGTCGTCCTCGTACAGGGGCGCGTGGGCCAGGACCTCCAGGGTGTCGGTGTCCAGGAGCTGATCGTCCCAGCCGTCCTCGCCCGCACCGTTGGACTGAACCCGGCGCAGGCCGTCGAGGTCGAGCAGGACGCCCGCTGAATCGACGACGTCGAGCCGCGCGACGGCGGCCTCCTGCTCCTCGTCGGAATCGGGTCCCTCGGGCGCGCACGCCGCCACGACGGCGGCCGTCACGGCGGCGCCCGTGGCCCAGGACAGGGCCTGACGCCTGCTGGGCCCGCCCGCGCGATGCGCCATGGTTCCTCCTCACTGCGCGTCCGGGTGCGAGGCGCCCCGCGCACCCGGACGCGTACTCATCGGCTCGGGCCGGTCGTGCTCCGATACCGCGGAGGGCGTCAGCCCCGACGCGCTCGGACGGCCTCGGCGTGCGCCGGCAGGTCCTCGCAGGTCGCCAGCGCGGCCAGCGGGTCGGTCAACGCCTCCAGGGCCGCGGCGTCGTACTCGATGAGCTGGACGGGCTTGAGGTAGGTCATGACGCTCAGGCCCGAGCTGAAGCGCGCGGTGCCGCCGGTGGGCAGGACGTGGTTGGAGCCCGCCAGGTAGTCCCCCAGCGGCACGGGGCTGTGGGGGCCGACGAAGATCGCCCCGGCATTGCGGATGCGGCGGGCGACCTCGGGTGCGCGAGCGGTGTGGACCTCCAGGTGCTCGGCGGCGTAGGCGTCGGCGACGGCGACGGCCTGCTCGAGATCGCGCACCAGGACGGTCCCCGACTGCCTCCCGCTCAGCGCGGCGCCGGCGCGCTCGGAGTGCCTGGTGGCGGCCAGGCGGCGCGCCAGCGCGGCATCGACGGCGTCGGCGAGGGCGGGAGAGTCGGTGATGAGGACGCTCCCGGCGTTCGGGTCGTGCTCGGCCTGGGAGAGCAGGTCGGCGGCCACGTACTCGGGATCGGCGCTCGCGTCGGCCAGGACGGCGATCTCGGTGGGCCCGGCCTCCGCGTCGATGCCCACCGCGCCGCGCACGGCCCGCTTGGCCGCCGCCACGTAGACGTTGCCGGGGCCGGTGACGACATCGACGGGCTCGCACAGCATCCCGCTCGTGGATCCTCCCGCCCGCGGGGGAAGCTCCGCCGCCGCGAGATCGGCCCGATCGACGTCGTCGTCGGCCGCGGCTCCGTGGGCGAGCAGGGCGATGGCCTGGGCGCCGCCGGCGGCGTAGACCTCCGTCACGCCCAGCAGCGCGCAGGCGGCCAGGATCGTGGGGTGGGGCAGACCGTCGAAGGCGGCCTGCGGCGGGGAGGCGAGCGCGATCCGCTCGACGCCGGCGACCTGCGCGGCCACCGCGTTCATGACCACCGAGCTCGGGTAGACCGCCAGCCCCCCGGGGACGTACAGCCCGACCCTGCGCACCGGGATCCACCGCTGCACGATCCGTCCCCCGGGGACCACCTCGGTGACGGCCTCGGCGGGAAGCTGGGCGGCATGACCGGCGCGGTTGTGGGCGATGCACAGATCGAGGCCCTCGCGCACCGCCGGGTCGAGATCGGTCAGGGCCGCCTCGATGGCCGTCGCGGGCACGCGCAGATGCTCGGGGCGCACCCCGTCGAAGCGCTCGGAGGCGTCGCGCACCGCGGCGGCGCCCCGCACGCGCACATCCTCGATGACGGGCACCACCGCCGCCATGGCGGCGGCGACGTCCAGTCGGGCGCGGGGCAGCGCCTCGACGAGCTCGCGGGCGGAGGGGTCCTGTTCGCGCAGATCGATTCGGGTGAGCACGCGGATATGCTAGCCGGGCCGGACCGGGCGTCCCGGTGCGCACCACGGCGCGCCGGGCGTCTCAGCGGCCGGGGGCCGGGTCGAAGTCCGGGAGGCGCTCACCGCGGTCGAAGGCGGCCGCGAGCGCCGCCAGGACGCGAGCGGCGGCGTGCCCGTCGCCGTACGGGTTGACGGCTCTGGCCATGGCGGCGTACGCGTCGGGGTCGTCCAGAAGGCGGGAGACCTCCGCCACGATCCGCTCCTCGTCGGTGCCCACGAGCCGGGCGACCCCGAAGGCGATCGCCTCGGGCCTCTCGGTGTTCTCGCGCATGACCAGAACGGGCTTGGACAGGGCCGGCGCCTCCTCCTGGATGCCGCCGGAGTCGGTGAGCACGACATCGGCGCGGTGCATGAGGGTGCAGAACTGACCGTACTCGAGGGGCTCGGTGACCACGACGTTGTCGCAGCCGGCGATGCGCGGCAGCAGGGCCTCGCGCACGCGCGGGTTGCGGTGCGCCGGCAGGACGAGCAGCGCATCGGGGTGGAACCGGGCCAGGCGCGCGACGGCCCGGCCGATGCGCTCCATGGGCTCGCCCCAGGACTCTCGCCGGTGCGCGGTGACCAGGACGACGCGCCGCGCAGGATCGGACAGGGCCTCGGCCAGTGCCGGATCGGTCGGCGGCACCGGCCGGGTGACGGCGTCGAGGAGGGCGTCGATGACGGTGTTGCCGGTGACCAGGACCGTCGCGGGGTCGAAGGCCTCCCGCAGGAGGTTCTCCCGACTGCGCCCGGTCGGGCACAGGTGCAGGGAGGTGATCTGGCTGAGTAGGCGCCGGTTGGCCTCCTCGGGGTAGGGCGAGGCGATCGAGCCGGTGCGCAGGCCGGCCTCGACGTGCGCGACGGGTACCTCGTGGTAGAAGGCGGACAGGCCCGCGGCGAAGGCAGAGGTGGTGTCGCCCTGGACGAGGACGACGTCGGGCTCCAGCGCCTCGATCTGCTCGCCCGCGCCGGTCAGCGTCCGGGTGGTCACCCGGGTCAGGGACTGCCCGGGGGAGTGGATGTCGAGGTCGACGTCGGGGGCGATGGCGAAGAAGTCGTTGACCTGGTCGAGCATCTCGCGGTGCTGCCCGGTCACGACCACGACGGGCCGGAAGCGCTCGTCGTCCCTCATGGCCCTCACGAGCGGGGCCATCTTGATGGCCTCGGGCCGAGTGCCGTAGATGAGCATGGCGGTCAGAGGGGTGTTGGGCGCGGTCATGGGTTCATCTCTTCTCATGGTCTGGTGCTCTCAGCTGGACGCGGACCCGGCCGTCAGCGAGACCGGGCCGACGGTGACGGCGGCGTCCTCGGTGTAGGCCGCGACGGCTCCGGACGGATACGGGCTCTCCTCATCGGTGACGGTGGCGAGCTCGGCGCCGTCCACGCTCACCGTCATGGTCACGGCGTCGTCCGCGGTGGTCACCGTCACCACGACCTCGAGGGCCGTGCCGATCGGGTAGGCGGGGGCGTCGCCCGAGGCGAGGAAGCGCTGGGCCCCGGGGTAGTCCGGGTCCTCCTTGCTGATCTCCCAGCCGTTGGGCTTCAGGACGACGGCGTAGAAGTGCTGGTCGTCGGTGTAGCTCCACAGCAGCCAGGCGACCTCCCAGGGATTGGGGTCGCCTCCGGTGCGCAGCTGGGCGTCGGTGCGCACCGCGGCCGTGATCGTCTGGGTCGTGCCCTTCTCGACGGCGATGCCTCTGGCCGTGGCCAGGGCGGCATGCGTCTCGTCCGAGCGGGTCGAGGCCTGCGGGCTCAGGCGCACGGCGTCCTCGGAGCAGGAGACCTCCCCGTAGCCGTGGTGAACGGTCCTCCACTGGCAGCGGCCGGTCATGACGTGGACGACGGCGGCGATGCCGCCGAGAACGAGCGCGGCGGAGAGCACCACGACGATGATGCGACGCCGTGAGAGCCGAGTGAACCGCCTGCCCGTCCTCCTCATCGAGTGGCCTCGACGGTCGCCACCCGCCATGATGGCACCAGGGCGTCCGCGCCGGGCAGCGACCGGGCCTGCGGCAGGGCGGGCGGTCGGCCCGGTATCGACGCCGTCGCCGGCGCCGCGGCGACCTGCTCCGTTTCCTCCGACTCGCGCGCCGTCTTGGCCCAGCCGGTGCGACCGGTGACCTGCCGGGCCAGCGCGCGCCAGCCGATGAGACAGGGCATGAGCCCGTACAGGACGAAGAGGTGGGAGTAGGCGACCATGCGCAGCAGGCCCAGGCCCTCGCTGCGCTCGACGCGCCAGTACAGCCATCCGAAGACCAGGCCGGGGCCGAAGGCCAGCAGGTAGGCGCTCAGGACCCAGGCCCAGGACTGGGGCGCACCGCGCACCGCCGCGGTGAGCGTCAGGACGAGGGCCGCCAGGAAGGAGGCGGCCAGGAAGGACCCCGCCAGGAGAACCGAGGGCGTGAGGATCTGCCACAGGGAGTCCACCCGGGACAGGCCGTGCTGCTCGCGGGCGACTCTCCCCAGGAGGTGGACGGACTGGAGATTGCCCTGGAACCAACGGGTGCGCTGGCGCAGTAGGCGGCGGCCGCTGGTGACGCCCTGCTGGTGAACGGCCGCCCTGCCCCAGTACTCGTTCGTCCAACCGGCGCCGTTGAGGCGCACGCCCAGGTCGAAGTCCTCGGTCAGCGACCTCGTCCACGGCCTGCGCCCCAGGGCGTTGAGCGCGGACAGGCGCGCGAACTGGGCGTTGCCGCCCATGCCGACGCTGCCCAGATGCCTGCGCCCCTCCTGGAAGACGGAGGTGAACACGACGAACTCCATGTCCTGCATGCGGGCCAGCAGCGAGTGGAACCGGTTGTTGATCCGCACCCCCATCTGCACGGCGCCGACCTCGGCCGGGGCGAACGCCCGGCGCGCCTCGGCGATCGCATGGGGATCCAGCCGGCCGTCGGCATCGACCACTCCGATGACCACCGAGTTCGGATCGCAGACGGAGAAGCGCTCGCGGACGACCGCGAGGGCGTTGTTGAGCGCCTCCCCCTTTCCCTTGCGGGCGTTGGGCAGGACCCGTCGCAGGACCTCGGCCCGCGGGTCGCCGATGGCCTCGACGACGTCTCCGGTTCCGTCGTCGCTGCCGTCGTCGATGACCATGACGTGCAGCCCCGGATCGTCGATGTCGAGCAGGCGCTGGACGGAGGCCGCGATGACCTCGGCCTCGTTGAGGCAGGGCATGAGGACGACGATGCGCATGCCGGGGTCGGGCCCGGCCCCCGGGCCGTCGACCGAGCGGCGGGGCCGGCGACGGGACATGACGAGAAGGGCCAGGGTGTAGACGAGGGCCACGACGACCATTGCCAGCGCGCCCCACCAGGCGATGCGATCGATCAGGTCGAGGACGCTCATGGTCTCACCGCCGTCGGCTCATGAACAGCGGCGCCGCGCAGAGGCCGGGGCCTCGCGTGGCGCGGCCGGTAGACGACGCCGCGGATGCCGCGAAGGGAGCGCGCGCGGTAGACCGCGCCGTACAGGTTGAGCCCAACGAGGAGCAGGACGATGACCAGGAAGGCCGTCCCGGCGACGTCCAGGAGGAGCCGGGGGATCAGATCGAGATGCTGCTGGGCTGGGGCGACGGGGATGGACAGAGCATGCCCCGCGCCGTTGAAATCAGGGAAGTACATGGTTCAGGTCAATCGGCACTCGGTGGTACGCGGAGAGCCCCGCGAGGGACGCCGCGTTCTCGCACAGGAACGTCAGGCCGTGCTCGGAACAGCGAGACGTGATGTGCCCACAGACTAACCAGGGGCGAGCACCGCGCGTGATGACGTAATCGTATCGGGTCCATGGAGTATCTCACAGTGGCCGCTCGGTACGTCATGGAGGCTCGCGGACTCGCGGTCGCCGCTCGGCGGTCCGCCCGGGATCATCCGGCGCCGTCCGAGCGGAGCGGTTGAGAATCGTTGAGAATCAGGGCCGGTACCGGCGCGTGCGATCGTCCTCGATGATCCCGTCCCATCCCATTCCGTAGCCGAAGGTGTAGGCGTGCCCGGCGGCATCGACGTAGGGCTCGTAGTCGAAGGGCAGGTCCTCGGCGTGCGCCTCGACGGCCTCCATCGAGGCCGGAAGCGTCATGGGCAGCAGACCGCGGGGCTCGGCGTCACCGCGCAGGAGGCTCCACACCGCTTCCTGCTGAACGCCGAAATCGACGACGATCGCGTCGGCGTACGGCTCGAGCTCGGCCAGGACCGTCGGGTTGTGCATGCGGATGATCACGATGACGGGCCGCTCCCCCATCGCCCGGCGGGCGTCGATGACGGCCGCGAGGTCGGATGCGTTGGCGGCGCGGGTCGTCTTGCCGCGGTAGGCGCGATCGGGGTGCTCCCTCTCCCGGTCGTCGCCGTGGGCGATGGAGCGCTCCCGGGCCGTGCTCGCCGTGTAGGGGCCGTACTGGAGGGAGATCGGCAGGTAGCCGTTGCCGCCCGCCTCCCGATCCTCGAGCGAGTAGGGATCGGTCAGGGGGGACTCGACGAAGACGACGGCGGCATCGGCCGAGTCGGGGTCGGCCGCGCGCTCGTAGGGGCACGCCCCGGCCACGAGGGGGTCGGTATCACGGGGCGGCTCGACCTGACGCATGAAGCCGAGCCGGGCATCGACGCGCCGGTGCGGCACGTGGACGCGGGCGACGTCCTCGGCCAGCGGCAGGACCCGGCCGGCGCCATCACCGCCGGCTCCGCGGTTCTTCAGCAGCACCAGGCTGTCGCGCTGAGCGGCGCGTCCGGCTGCGACGAAGGCCTCGCAGCCCACGACGGCGGTCGACTCGGCGGGGTCCAGGTAGGGGTTCTCGAACAGCCCGACGCGGAAGAACGCGCGCAGCAGGCGCGCCGCGGAGGACTCGAACCTGGCGCGGGCCGCCCGCTCCCCATCGCGCGCGGCGATGCGCCGGTAGGCCTCGATGATCGGGCCGGGCTCGCAGCTGCCCCCGAACTGGTCGATCCCGTTGTCGATGGCCAGCTGGTGACGGCCGACGACGTCCAGATCCTCCACCCCGTAGCAGCGCTGCCCGAAGTTGTTGATCTCCGCATCCGGGTCGGCCGTGATGCCCCAGTCGGTGCACACGACGCCGTCGTAGCCGCACCGCTCCCGCAGCAGGTCGTGGACGATCCACCGGTTGTAGGCGTTGGCGCGCGGCGCTGAGCCGTCGGAGCCGTTGTTGGTGGGCTCCCCGTCCCGCCCGGGGTAGCCCCAGGAGATCGTGTAGTAGGGCATGACGGCACCGGCGACGCCGGTGGGCCCGGGCAGCTCGAAGGCCGCGTCGGTGAAGGGGCGCAGGTGCTCGGCGGCGTTGCCACCGGGGTAGACGGCGAACTTTCCGAATCCGTAGTGGGCGTCGCGCCCGCCCTCCCCGGTGCCGCCACCGGGCCAGTGCTTGACCATGGCGACGACCGAGGCGCCGCCCCATCCCGCGTCGGCGGCGCTCGCCGCGGCGGGAGGGCCGGAGGCCGGAATCCCGACGGGCGGCGTGGTCTGCATGCCGTCGCAACAGGCTCGCGTGTAATCGACGACCAGTCCCCGGTGGGGTCCCCAGGTGTCCTGCAGCCGCATCCAGCGCGGGTCGGTGGCGAGGTCGATCTGCGGGCCCAGGGCGGTGGTGATGCCCAGCGCCCGGTACTCCCTGGAGATGATCCCGGCGTACTCGCGCACTCGCTCGGGATCGAGCAGCGCGGCCATCCCGATGCCCTCGGGCCATCGCGACACGCCGGCGGCCGCGGTGGCGAACTCGGCCCCGGAGGCCTCGGCCGCCCCGTGACGCGGATCGGACGAGATGCCCACCGGCACGCCCGGGGGCCGGGACTCCGCCAGGCACTGCAGAGCGTTGCTCCAACGCGCGGCCGTGGCGGCGTCCTGGAGCGCGATGACCAGGACGTGGCGCACGCAGTCCCGGACGATCATGGCGCGCTGCTGGTCGGTCGGCGTCCAGCCGGGGACGTCCGCCCGTGCGAACGGCAGGCCGTCGTAGGTCCCGGGGAAGGGACCGGCGCCGGGGTTGGGAACCATCTGGTGGGGCGAGTACACCATGAGGCCGGCGATCTGCTCGATGGTCAGCCGCGAGGCGAGATCGGCGGCCCGCTCGGCGGCGGGCAGGCGCCAGTCCTCGTAGGCGACGAGCTCGCCGGTGCGGGACAGATCCTTGAAGAGGTGCCCATCGACTGTGATGATCGGGGCCCCCGCGGTGACCAGGACGGGGCCGTCGGCCTGCTCATGGCGGGTCAGGGCGGGTTCCGACGGGCGGACTGCGCTCACGGCGGGGCTCCTCGGCGACGGCGACGCGGACCGGCCCATGGTCGCACACGGGGCCGGGCGGCGTCCGGATCACGGACCCGGCTCCCGTGCCGGATCGGCTGCCGCCGGCCCCGCGGCCGGGTCCTGCCGGCGGGCGGGCCGCCC